>Ga0315543_1000380_pt1 | contig 54739 bp, 42 predicted proteins | sample SalMarSW160210MG_2_FD_203098 | JGI IMG/M metagenome (GOLD analysis project Ga0315543, IMG submission 203098) | Salt marsh sediment microbial communities from the Plum Island Ecosystem LTER, Massachusetts, United States - Salt Marsh Sediment SW1601-210 ... | reverse complement strand
GGGTCGGCGGGCCGTTCGCATTCGGCAAACTTTCGTGCGAGACCGGCGTGCATCGCTTAGTTAGGATAAGTCCGTTCGATGCGAATAAACGCCGGCATACGAGCTTTGCCGCGGTGGATTGCATCCCGGAATTCGAGGATGATATCGACATTGAAATAGACGAGGATGACATCAGGATTGATTTTTATCGCGCCAGCGGGGCCGGCGGTCAGCATGTAAACAAGACCAGCTCGGCGGTAAGGATTACGCACGAGCCGACCGGAATCGTGGTGCAATGCCAGAACGAAAGAAGTCAGCACAAAAACAAGGCACAGGCGATGAAAATGCTCCAGGCGAAACTGTACATGCTGGAACAGCAGAAACGAGACGCCGAGGTTGCCAAGCTGTACGGCCAGAAGGGTGAAATTGCATGGGGCAACCAGATTCGAAGCTATGTTCTCCAGCCGTATCAGATGGTCAAGGACCATCGAACGGATTTCCAGACAGGCAACGTCGATGCCGTGCTGGACGGGGAGATTGAAGGATTTATTGAAAGCTATCTGCGGCATCGGGCTAAATCGAGCCGGGATAAAAAACAGGGAACGAAATAATCGAGGCGAAAAATGAAAAAGATTATCGATGTAAAATTGACGACACGAAATATAGATTTTATCCGGTGTAAAACAGATGTTCTTGTAGTTGGTGTATTTTCGGATGCGAAGAAGCTGGACCCGGTGAATGCACAATTGGATAAAAAACTCGCCGGTGCGATTGGCCGGCTGATTAAATTGGGCGATTTCAAAGGTGCCGACAAAACCAGTGCCATCGTATATGGAAACGAAAAAATCGGGGCCAGGCGGATTCTGCTTGTTGGTCTCGGCGAAAAGGACAAAGCTACGGTGGATACTCTTCGCAATGCGACGGCCAACGCGGCGAAAAAGGCTGTCGAGATCAAGGCGAAAACCGCCGCTCTTGCGCTGCATAATGCCTTTGGCAGGCGTTTTGATTTATATGCGGTCGGAAAAGCATACGGCGAAGGAGCATATTTCGGCAGTTATGTATATGACGAGTTCGTTACCGAGAGCAAGGACGGGCGGTTAAGCTCGCTTAAGGTCGAGGTTGTAGAACCTGATGTGGAAAAGCTCAAACAGTTGAAAAAAGGTCTATCTGCCGGAGTAATTATCGGCAGCTCGCAAAGTTTCGCGCGGACTCTCGCCAATCGGCCGGGCAATGTCATTTATCCGGCGAAATTAGCGGCCGCCGCTCAGGAAGTTGCACGCGGCTTGAAGAGGCTGAACTGTACGGTTTTCGACAAAAAGCAATTGACGGCGAAAGGTATGGGCGGCGTACTTGCAGTCGGCTCCGGTTCACAGCACGAGCCGAGATTTATCATCCTGAAATACAGCCCTGCAAATATTAAAGCGGCGAGTAAACTGCCCGTAGTCGCTTTGGTGGGCAAAGCTATCACTTTCGATTCCGGCGGGATCAGTATCAAGCCGGCGGCGAATATGGATGAGATGAAATTAGACAAAACCGGCGGGATTGCCGTGTTGGGTACAATGAAGGCATTGGCGGAGCTTGAGTTGCCGATTCGTGTGTATGGATTGATACCCTCGGCGGAGAATTTACCCGGCGGTTCGAGCTATCGGCCGGGTGACATTATCGACACATTCAGCGGCAAAACCGTCGAGGTCCAGAACACCGACGCCGAAGGAAGGATGATACTCTGTGACGCTCTTGCATACGCCGCCAAACAGAAGTGCGAGGTGATTATCGACATCGCTACGCTGACGGGTGCCTGCATGGTCGCTCTTGGCAAATATAAGGCCGGTCTGATGGGCAACGACGACGAGCTGATAAAGAAATTGCAGAAGGCCTCGGAGGACAGCGGCGAAAAGGTCTGGCCGATGCCCAGCGGAGATGAATATGCGGAAGAGATGAAGAGCAAGATTGCCGATTTGAAGAATATCGGGAGCCGGTGGGGCGGGGCCTGTACGGCGGCGGCTTTTTTGAAGCAGTTTATCGGTGACACCAAGTGGGCGCATCTGGATATAGCCGGGGTGGACCTGATTCAGAATGCGTCGGAATCTTCGACGGCCGGATCGAGCGCATTCGGGGTCAGGTTACTTACGACGTACCTTTTAAATCTGGTGGATGGAAAAAAGTAGAAATTGAGTTATGAAACTATGCCGATGAAGAAAAAAATCAAAAAAGTTGACACTGAACGAATTGAAAAAGCTGTCAGAGAAATACTTTCGGCGGTCGGTGAGGACATCGAGCGCGAGGGCCTGAGACGAACGCCGGAGCGCGTAGGCAGGATGTATGCCGAGTTGCTTGGCGGTATGCACGAGAATCCCGAGGTGCATCTTCGGAGGGTCTTTAAAGAAAACTACGATGAAATCGTCCTGTTGCGTGACATTCCTTTTCACAGTGTGTGCGAACATCATTTAATGCCGTTTATAGGCACGGCTCATGTCGCATATTTGCCTTCGGGACTGGTGCTCGGGGTCAGCAAGCTGGCCCGTATCGTGGATTGTTTTGCCCACCGGCTGCAGACGCAGGAAAGGCTGACGTATCAGATTGCCGATTTTCTCATGAGCAATTTGAAGCCGCTCGGTGTCACTGTTGTGCTGGAGGCTTCTCATAGTTGTATGACTATCCGCGGTGTTAAAAAGCCCGGATCGATGATGGTGACTTCTGCACTTCGCGGGATATTCAAAAAAGACCCGAGGAGCCGAAGCGAGGTTCTGAGCCTGATGCATAAGTAGAAAGAAGGGATTTATTCGTGCATAGACTCACAAGGACAGTGCGATTTTCGATCAATCCCTTTTTGCCGGAACATCTCGAAGGGGCGAATTCCTTTGCATCCAGACCTGCGGGCCAGGGACTGGCAATCTTTTTGGAATTGTCCGTCGAAGTCACCGGCGAAGTTGATCCGGATACGGGCTTTGTCGTTAACGTATCCGATATAGACGGGAATGTACGCCTGTTTGCGGTCCCGGTTTTCATAGAACGAATCGGGGAAAATTTCCGGAATGCAAAACATGTCACTTTGTTTGCGATAGCGGGGCTTTTAAGCTCGGTTTGGGAGATGTTAGCCGATAAATTCGGCGCGGCCGGATTGAATAAATTAAGTTTGAAACTGAATCCGTCAAGAACAGTGGCGATAGATTCAAAGGATACTGGGATGGTTTATTTCAGCGAGAAATTCGAGTTTGCGGCGACGCACAAACTATGGAACGAGGATTTTTCCGAAGAAAAAAATCTGGAAGTTTTCGGCAAGTGCGCGAATCCGACGGGCCACGGACACAATTACATCGTCGAAGTAACGATAAAAATCCCCAACGGCGGGGAAAACTTTCGTATCGGCGGTTTCGAGACAATTGTGGATGATGAGCTTATAAAGATCGTCGATCATAAGAATCTGAATATCGATGTTGACTATTTCGGCAGGGCCAATCCCACCGTCGAAAATATAACGAGTTTCACATGGAGCAGGCTCGTTGGCAAGTTCGGCCTGGCACAGCTTCATTGTGTAACCGTCTGGGAAAACGATAAAACCTTCTGCTCTTTCTACGGTTGAAACATCCGAGCTCCGCATTTTGGACCGAATAAATCCTCGATTAATTTGGAAAATATCAGAAGGCTGTTTACTTTTCTTTTATTTAAAATAAAAATATCAAGTCGTTAGCAGCGACATTATCGGTCTTTGGGGCTTGGTGTGATTATCTGTTGTTCAGCGGTTCATCTAAAACTCTAAAAAAGCATTCTTATCGGAATCTCTGCCGGATTTAAGGCTTTGTTAGCTAAAGCTATGTTCTTTATTTGACGATACTTATGCCATAGTCGTACTGTCGGTCCGCCCGTGCAGAAATAATGTGAGGATAAATCGGGATTACGGTCGGGTGGTATCAGTGCGGCTGAAAAAGCCGGATTCGATGGTGGTATTGGAGGCCTCGTAAAGGTTGCATAAGTTATATGCGCAGCCCACGGGGACGGAGTCTAAACAGATTGACCACAATTGCGGCATTCTTTTATCTTGTAAATTTCCCAACTGTTATTATTCTTTAGTTTTTGCTGGTATTAGAACCCTGTCAACTTTGATTAGTTAGGTTGTCATTCCGCACTTGATGCGGAATCCATTAGATTGACGATTCTGGATTCCCGCTTTCGCGGGAATGACAAGCTATAGGTTCAATCATGACAGATTATTAGGTTCCTACGAAAGATAAATATGAGAGCTTTAATTACGGGCGGTGCAGGATTCATAGGATCTCATCTGGCGGAGCGACTGCTCGAAGACGGCAATGAGGTTGATATCATAGATAACCTCAGCACCGGCAGTCTGAGCAATATCGAAGCTTTCAAAAGCCATCCAGGTTTCGAATTCGTTGAAGGCGACGTGCGAGATGCCGGATTACTGGAGTCTTTGATTGAAAAATGCGATATGGTTTTTCACCTGGCCGCTGCGGTCGGTGTCAAGCTGATAGCCGAAGATCCTGTCCGTACGATTGAAACAAATATCAGCGGGACTGAATTAGTGCTGGATATTTCCAATAAATTCGGCAAAAAAATATTGATTGCTTCGAGCAGCGAGGTGTACGGCAAAAATGAGGCTGTTCCTTTCCGTGAGGATGACGATATTGTTCTCGGCAGCACGAGCTTATCAAGGTGGTCGTATGCCTGCAGCAAAGCGATTGATGAATTTCTTGGTCTGGCTTTCTGTCGGCAATACGGCCTTGATGTTGTCATCGGCAGATTTTTTAATACGGTCGGGCCGCGGCAGACGGGACAATACGGAATGGTGGTCCCCCGTTTTATTCGCAGCGCGCTGAACAATGAGCCGCTGACAATATACGGAACGGGCAGGCAAACCCGCTGTTTTACTTATGTCGGAGATCTTATCGAAGCGGTGATCGGTCTGATGAATTGCAAACAAGCGGCGGGAAAAGTATATAATATCGGTTCGAGTGAAGAGATTTCCATAGAAGAGCTTGCGGACAGGATTATCAAAATCACGGGCAGCAAAAGCACAAAGCAGTATATCCCGATCGAAGTTGCCTATGGAAGACCAATCGAGGATATGATGAGGCGGGTGCCGTGCCTTGAAAGAATCGAAAAAACCATAGGCTGGAAGCCGAAAACAAACCTGAACGAAATGTTGCGGTTGATTATCGAAAGTGAAAAGTCTTAAACAGGAATGTAATGTTATAATTCACTGTTATCGTGAGGAAGATTTATGAAAAAAGCGTTAATAACCGGTGTTACAGGTCAGGATGGCTCGTATCTTGTGGAATTCCTTTTGGGTAAAGGGTACCAAGTGTGGGGGATAATTCGCCGAAGTTCGACGTTTCATACCGGCAGGATCGATCATCTGTATAAGGATCCTCACGAAAAGACGCGGCTTCGACTTGTTTACGGTGACTTAACGGACGGTGGTAATCTCTCGACTATTATAAACGATATTCGGCCGGATGAAGTTTATAACCTCGGCGCTCAAAGTCACGTTCGCGTCAGCTTCGATATGCCTATATACACGGTTAATACCGATGCCCTCGGGACATTGAGATTGCTTGAGGCGATTCGTTCGAGCGGGCGACCGGTCAGGTTTTACCAGGCTTCCAGCAGTGAGATGTATGGTAAAGTCGTTGAAATCCCCCAGACGGAGAAAACTCCGTTTTATCCGCGAAGCCCTTATGCCTGTGCGAAGGTTTATAGCTTCTGGCAGACGTTGAATTACAGAGAGGCTTACGGTTTGTTTGCGTGCAACGGGATTTTATTCAATCACGAATCACCAAGACGCGGCGAAACTTTTGTGACCAGGAAAATTACGCGGGCGGCCGCCCGGATTAAATCGGGCCTGCAGGACAAGCTCTATCTGGGTAATCTCGAAGCGAAGCGTGACTGGGGTTATGCCGGTGACTATGTCGAGGCGATGTGGCTGATTCTCCAGCAGGAAAAGCCCGACGATTATGTTATCGCCACCGGTGAAAACCATTCGGTCAGGGAATTCGTTGAGGAGGTGTTCGGTTATCTCGATTTGGACTGGCAGCAGTATGTCGAAATCGACGAGCGTTATTTCAGACCCAGCGAGGTCGATATCCTGCTCGGTGACGCCGGCAAGGCGAGAAAAATGCTCGATTGGGAGCCGAAAGTAACATTCAGGGAGCTGGCGAGAATGATGACCGATGCCGATATGAAAATAGCTCAGCGGGAAAAAATTATCGAAGAGCACGAAAATCACGGTATGGAAGGATAAATAATTAGTTGAGGATTGAACAGTAGCGATGAGTACTTTTTTTCAGAACAGGCGAATTGTAATTACCGGCGGCGCGGGCTTTTTGGGAGTATATGTCACTGAGGGACTGAAAAAACACGGCTGCAGGAACATTCTCGTTCCTAAGATCGAAGATTACGACCTGGTTGATATAAACGATATAAGCCGAATGTACGATGATATGAAGCCGGATATCGTTATTCATTTGGCGGCGGTCGTCGGCGGTATCGGTGCGAACCGCGAGCATCCGGGAGAATTTTTCTACAAGAATCTGATGATGGGCGTTCAGCTCATCGAGCAGGGCAGATTGCGCAATATTGAAAAGTTCGTGGCGATTGGCACGGTTTGTGCGTATCCGAAATTTACACCGGTGCCTTTCAAGGAAGAGGACATCTGGAACGGGTACCCGGAAGAAACGAACGCGCCCTATGGACTGGCCAAGAAAATGCTGCTCGTTCAATCGCAGTCTTACCGGGCCGAATACGGTTTTAATTCCATATTCCTGCTGCCGGTAAATCTCTACGGTCCCGGTGATAATTTTAATCCCGCCAGCAGCCACGTCATTCCGGCGTTAATCAAGAAATGCATCGATGCAATCGAAAGCGGGGCGGACCATATCGACTGCTGGGGGACGGGTAGTGCCTCGCGCGAGTTTATTTACGCCGCCGATGCCGCCGAAGGGATTTTATTGGCCACGGAGCATTACAACGGTTCCGAGCCTGTCAATATCGGTGCCGGTTTTGAAATTACAATCAGAGATCTTACGGAAAAAATAGTTGAGCTGACCGGTTTTACCGGTGAAATTCGCTGGGATACATCCAAGCCCGACGGTCAGCCGAGACGGCGGCTGGATGTCTCGAAGGCCAAAAAATATTTCGGCTTCGAAGCCAAAACCGGTTTCGATGAAGGCCTTAAAGCGACGATTGACTGGTTTCGATTGCATAAACCGGCCTAATATAAACTGTCATGTCAAAGCGGAATCTTTTTTTGTTGTTATTGTTATTGTGTCACTGTTTGCCGGCAGATGCGCTGGAAAATCTGGCATATCGTAAGAGTTATACTTTTTCACCGAAGCCTAATTATCCGTTGTGTACGGATGATACGGATGCAGTGCAGTTGACCGACGGCAGAAAGCTCGGCAGTCAGTGGACGAGCAAGAGCACAGTCGGCTGGCGTAAACCGGAGCCGGCCGTAGAGATTGTCATAGACCTCGGGCAAAATTGTGCCGTCGGTGAAGTTCGGATTCATACGGTTGGCGGCGGTGTAGCAACGGTGGAATTTCCCGAATTTGCCGCTGTGTTGTTAAGCGATGATGGACGGCGGTTCAAATTTGCCGGCATGGTGAGCAACAGGGACCTTATGAACGTTCGGGGCTTTGGCTATCGGGGTGTTTCTCGTACTCTTATAATAGGGGACATTAATGCCGCGGGACGGTATGTTAAGGTGGCGATGAGACCGAAGGGACTGACTCTTTTTACCGATGAAGTGGAAGTATTCGGTGAGCCGCTTTCTGCCGCGGGAAGTTATCAATTAAGGGATAATCTTGAGGTATTTAAAACACCCGGAGAATTGTTAGGTAGAATCGATGATTATTTACAATTGCAGGAAAGCGTCACTATTGCATCGGAAGCCGTCAAAGAGGCCAGACAGAAGTTTTTGAGCCCAGCACAAATAGAAAATCATTCAGAGCTGGAGAAGCCTTCGCAGGAAATTAACTTTCCGAAGGACAGGATATATTTGCCTGGTGAGATTCGGGAAATAAAAGCAAAAACAGGAAAAATCAAAGCCGGAATTTATAAAATCGAATACGGCAAGCCGTTCGTATGCCTGCCGGCAAATCCAATGGATATTGTATTTGAAAAGGAGGTGCACCTGCGTAAAAATCCCGGCCGAATCAACGTACAGATGTGGCAGAACGAATACGAATCGGCTGCTTTTAACATTGTAAGCTGTTCCGATGAGCCGTTAAAAATGGCTGTCACTATTTCTTCGTTAAAAGGCCCTTCCGGACAGACAATTGATAGTAACAAAACGTTCACGGTCCGAAGGGCGGTTTATGTCAAGGGAAGTGAAATAGGCTCTATAGCTGACGCCCTTGTCTTGCAAAACGAGCATCCGTTTACTTTGGACCCGGGTGAGGTGACGCAGATATGGCTGACTATATTCAATCCGACATTGGCTCCCGGTGGCTATAAAAGCACTATTTCTGTTTCTGCAACGACCGAAAGGGGAGAAAAACTGCCGCAGGAAAATATCCCGATATCTATAAAAGTTGACAAAAACAAATTCCCGAATAAAGTTGCCCTCAATACCTGTAACTGGGCTTATTACGAAGTCGCTTCCGCCTCCGAGATGGCCGAGGACCTTCGTAGTCATCATATAAACGTTTACGTTATTCCGGCGCAGGATTTGCCTTTTCCAAGATTTTCATCCGATGCTCCGGGGATTATCAGAGAACCGAATTATGCCAGGTTGGATACAGTTCTCGGCCGACATAAATATGCCGATACGTTTTTGATAGGGTTGAACTTTAGTATTGCGGAAAAGGATTTCGGCCGGTTCGGAGACGTCGAATGGATGACACCTGCCTGGAAAGAAGTTTTTACATCGTGGTTGAAAGAATTGGTCGGGCATTTGAAAAACCGGGGAATCGGTTATGACAGGTTCGTATTGTATCCGTTCGACGAAACTATCGCCGATGATTATTACGAGTTAGCCAAACTGGTTAAGGATACGGACCCGAAAATCCGGTTATATGCCAACTCGTTCGGCAAGGGCCCGAAAGAATTTATGCGTTTTCGCAAGCTTATCGACGTGTGGTGCCTTCAGGACAGTCACTGTACGCGTTATCCCGACTGGTTCGAGACGATCAAAGGCTTCGGCAAGGAACTCTGGACGTATGAATGTTTGAGGCCAATGAAGGCAAAAGAACCATATTCCTATTACCGCCTGTTGCCGTGGCGCGCATTCAATCGAGGCCAAACTGGGGCGGGTTTTTGGACTTATTATTACGGGCTTGGTTACAAACCGGGTGCCGTTCCCTGGAACGATACGCTCAGGCCTCATGGTTTTTCCGGTGTAGTTTACGGAGCCAAGGCAAGTCCTGTTGCCGAACTCAGGGAAAGTATCGTTCCGTCACGGCGATGGGAAGCCTGGCGGGAGGGCGTCGAGGATTATCAATATCTGTTCGAATTGCAGCGGGCAATTAAAAAAATAAAAATGAAAGACCCGAAGACGGCGGCGGATGCACAAAAAATCCTCGATGAACAAGTGGATAGCGTGTTGAACAATCAGCACAACAGCAGTGTCGTATATACAGCCAGAGAAATATTATCCGGGACGCTGCAATTATTGGCTGCTGAGACTAATTGAGATTAAGAAACTTGTTGATGTTAGTGCTTTTTACTTACAATTTCCTTTTTCCGATCCGGCAAAGCCGAATGAAGTTATTTTTTGTTTATATTCTTATATTGGTTTTTGCCGGTATGAATCCGGTATATGCACAGTGCCTTATGAGTGAAACATCCCGTCTTATCGCCGATGACGGTACGGAAGGTGACTATTTCGGTTACTCCGTAGATATGTCGGCCGACAGGGCGGTAGTCGGGGCATACCGTGACGATGATAATGGTTCCAATTCCGGCTCGGTTTATTTGTATCGACTCGACGGTGACAATTGGATACAGGAGGCCAAACTGCTTGCCTCCGACGGTGAAATGAATGACTGGTTCGGCTGGTCCTTGGCAATCTCCGGAGATACTATCGTTGTAGGAGCCACCGGTAGCACTGATGCCGGTGACTGGACCGGTTCGGCATATATATTCCGCTACGACGGCACAAGCTGGACCGAACAGACCAAGCTGTTGGCCGACGGCACCGGATACTACTGGGAAGAGTTCGGATTCGACGTGGCGATATCCGCCGACAGTAATACCGTGCTGATTGGAGCAAACAAGGCAAACGATAACGGCTTTAAATCAGGTGCGGCTTACATATTCCGCTATGACGACTCCGACTGGGTTCAGCAGGCAAAACTATTGGCTTCCGACGGCGTAGAATTGGCCACTTTCGGAAACAGCGTGGCAATCTCCGAGGACGGTAACACTACTTTTATCGGGGCGCCGGGAAAAGATACCACCGGTTACACGGCCGGTTCGGCGTATGTATTCGAGTTCGAGGGCGGACAATGGCTCGAAATACAGAAACTTATCGCCTCCGATGCCGCACATGGCGACCATTTTGGTCACCATCTGGCTCTTTCCGGTGACACTCTGGTAATTGGTGCATACGGCGATGATAGCGCAGAGCCGAATGACCTTTATTGTAATTCCGGTTCGGCATATGTTTTCAATTTTAACGGTACGAACTGGATCGAGCAGGCGAAGCTGGAATTACGCGACGGCCGGTGTCGTAATCAATTTGGCTGGGCTGTGGACGTTTTCGACGATACTGTAGTTGTTGGTGTTCCCGACGGGCACTGGGATACGACCTACGGACCCGGCTCTGCTTATGTATTTGGCTTCAACGGATTAAATTGGACTGCGAAAGCCCGGCTTATCAGTTCCAATGCTGATTATGGAGACCACTTCGGTTGGTCGGTGGCCGTTTATGGTGAGAAAGTTTTGGTTGGGGCGGAATTGGATGATGTGCGTTGTCCCTACTCCGGAGCGGCTTATACATTTACCGTCAATATATGTCCGGGTGACTTCAATGGTGACGGGGATGTTGATTTGGAGGATTTGGTTTCATTGGCTTGTACCTGGTTAAGTGTCTCCGGAAGTTCCGAGTGGAATCCCGAATATGATATAGGCTTGGGTGCCGATGGTATTATCAACATGTCGGATCTTGCCGTATTTGCTGAGAACTGGCTGGTTACTTCTCGATGATTATTTTCCGGAAGGCGTGGAATTCGTATAGATAAAGGTTGTGGGATTTATGGCGTCACTTCGTAAACGAGTTATGATGAATGCCGGGTCGAATTGGGCCGGCATGTTTGTCACCGCCGCGGTTTCGCTGGTTCTGGTTCGAATTATATGGCGAAATCTCGGCATCGACGCTTTTGGTGTATGGGCCTTGCTTACTTCCGGCCTGCGATACCCGATGATTTTCGAGACCGCGTTTTCACTGTCAACCAATCGTTTTGTTGCTTTTTATCGCGATGATTCGGAGCAGTTGAGCCGATTTGTTTCGGCTTCCTTTATTGTACTGTTGACTTTGGCTGTTTTGACGATAGCAGCGGCGATAATATTGTCGTTTTTCATCTCCGGCATATTTAAGGCGATTACCGACGATTTGGCGCCGGAGGCCCGGGTGACATGCATATTTGTCGGCGTGACACTGGCTCTGAAAATGCTGGAAGCAACTTTCAGCGGCACTTTGAGGGGCTATCAATACGACACGAAGGTTAACACTGTCCTTATTGTCTCCAATCTGCTCAGGGCGATTGTGACAGTTGGAATTCTCGTGGTATGGAAGAGTATTATCGCCGTACAGTTGGCATTCGCAATATCCGCGATGGTGTCTTTAGTGTTGATGTTCATAGTTTCAAAAAAATCCATTCCCGGTTTTAAGATTAATATCTTTTCGATAAAAAAAGAAACAATCCGGGAGCTATTCCGATACACCGGGCACGCAACCGGACGTTCGGGCAGTATGATTTTTATGTTCAGTACGTTGGCCCTGCTTGTCGGTAAGGTCGGCAGCGCCCATGACGTGGCGGTGTACGATGTGGCCACGCGAATTCCGAATTTTACCCGTGGGCTTATAGCAGGGGCGCAAAATGTCTTCCTTCCTGTGGTGACGAGCCTTTTTGCAGCCGGGCATATCGAAAAATTGAAAGCTGTGGTAAGAAAAGGAACTCATATCAGTTGTGTTATGACCTGTGTTTTAGTGATGCTGCTTTTTATTTATGCCAGGGAAATATTTGTATTCTGGCTGAAAGATGCCATTGTGCCGGATATGGTCCTTGTCATGCGATTGTTAATGTTGTCTGAAATTGCCCGCGGATTCTTCGGGATATGGCTTCCGTCTTTAGTTGGCATGGGACATCTTAGAAGTCTGACCATTGCGGCGATAACAAGCGCGATTGGCGCGATTGTTATCGAGGTGGTTCTTTTAACCGGTTTCGTGTCCGTTCCCGTGGCACCGGCTGTGGCTATGATTATAGCATTGTGGTCGTATATAGGTGTTTGGCTGCCTTTATATGGTTTGCGAAAATCCGGAATCGGTCTTTACGAATATTTCAGAGGCAGCTTGTTGGGGCCTTTGGCGGCTACTATAGTTTCGATCGGGGCGTTATTGGTGTTGAATCATATTGTGCCGACGAAACATATTTACTGGGCGATATTATTTGTTTTATCCGGCCTGATTGTATTTGCATGTTTTACTATTATCGCCCTACGGTCCGAGGCGGCCGAATTGCTTGATGTTATCCGAGGGCGAATTAATAAAAGACGGTAAAATCTTGTATGAATGTTCTTGTTATCAATCAATGTTCCACGAATAAGGGTGACAGGGCGGTCCTGTATTTTGTGCTCAGGCAGCTCAAGGCCTGTGGTATCGAACATGTCAAGGTCTCGGCGTCTCATCCGGAGTATTGGCTTGACAAGCCGGATTTTCCTGAATTGGCCGTGCGGGTGATTCCCTGGGGATGGGATGTTTCCCGTAAAAAGAACGCAACTTTAATCGGGAAAGTTTTTCACCTGTTCTGTAAGGTGAAACTGCCGAGACAGATTCATTTTCCCCTGGTACGTGACGCTCTGGTTTCGGGCAGGCGCCCGTGGTATTTGCGATTTCTTGTTAATAAGGAATTCTTAGAGGCCGTTAGAGAAGCCGATTTAGTCATCAGCACGGGCGGGCATCATTTGACGACTATAATTGCCGGGAGCATAAAAACGCCGCAAATTTTCGATATGGCGATAGCGTTAATGTATAACAGGCCACTGCTGTTATGGTCGCAGTCTATCGGGACATTTGACTTCCAATCTCCGGCAAACAAAAGGATGGTGCAAAAAATCCTGTCCGGTGCCGGACAAGTATTCATCCGGGACGAAGCTTCCGAAGAGCAAATACGAAAACTGGGAGTCTCTCGCGAACGCGTATCGAAGACGCGAGAGTCTGTTTTCGGATTGTACGATGTCGTAAAGTCACGGACCAAACCGAGCGACCGGCGGAATATTCTGGGGATTTCCGTCTGGACGGGAAATAAAAAGGCTGCTTTGGCGTGGGAGCATTACGTTCGGTCTTTTGCCGCTTTTGTTGATCATGCAATTGAGACCGGCGGCTATAAAGTGCGTTTTTTCCCGATGGAGATGCAGGGAGCGGACCATCCCTGTATCGAAGATATTATCAAGCTTGTCGGTCAAAAAAATAGTTGTGAAATTGTCGAAGGTTTTCCGGGAACTGTCGAACATATCAATGCAATTTCGCAATGCAAAATGTTCGTGGGACATAAGACCCACTCGCAGATTTTTTCCCTTGTTGCAGCAACGCCTTTGATAGCAATTGCATACCACAAAAAGACCGAGGACTTCATGGCACAATTCGGTCTTGAGAATTATTGCATCGTCGATACGCAGCTTAGTTCCGAAAAGCTGATAGAAATGTTCTGCATGATTAACGATAATCTTGATGCCGTCAGCCGAAAGCAACAGGAAATTGCCCTTGGGATGTATAAGGAGGTCGGGGAAGATTTTAAGCGAATGATCGATGATTATCGCCGCTCCGGCTGAGACGCCGGGGTAAAATACCGGCAATTACTATGTTTTATCCTGTAACCACCGCCGTTTATTTCCGATATTGATTTGGTGTGTATTCGGGCTTTAAGTTTATTCGGACGTTTACTTATAAGGTAATCTTATGGCGACATTCGTTGCGATACTTTGTGTTATAACCGTCGCATTTTGTGTGCCGTTAGCAGTTCTGAAACCTAAGTGGGTCTTTTACATATTCCTGATTGTAGCCACATTCAACAGCATCCTGGCAGGCTATATCAATCGGGCCGGCAATCTCGGTCTGCCTTTGACCTGGGCGCCGGCGGATTTTATAGCCTGGCTGACTCTTTTTGCCGCTCTTTTTGTACACCGGGAAAAACATTTCCGCTCCGGAATTATCAAAAGGTGCATCGTGATCCTGGCCTTGATAAGCGCCTTGTCATTAATACAGGGCATGCTTATGTACCCTCGTGACGCGCTTACGCATTCCAGGGTGGTGCATTTTGCAGCCGTCGCCGTATTTTCGCTGCGATACTTCACGGATTATTCCCGGGTCAAGGGATTTTTCAAATTCAGTGTTGTTTTGTTAATAGTGATGTTCGTATTCCATATTTTCATCCGTTTTGGACTTTATTCGGCACCGGTAGCTGAGACCGACCGGATTGTAGAATTAGGCGGCCTGGTCGGCGAAAGAGGTACACGCGCCCTTATTCCGATGTTGTATCTGGTATTAATCAGTATGGCCATCGGCAGGCTGGTCAGTAAGGCCGGATTTTTCGTTGTCTCTGTTTTAATGCTGATGGTCGGTCTGGCCGGAGTCGTTTTGAGTGAAACCAGATCGACGTACGGGGCATTGGCTATTATGCTTTTTGCTTCGTTGATATTTATGAGAGGCAGGATCAAAAATTCAATCCTGTATATGTTCGTTGGTTTGTTCTCGATATATGCCGCATCGCTGATAGGTTTCGACTTCCTGGCGAGATTCCGTGCCGACGACGGGCAGGGAAATTATTCCGTGCCGACGTATTACCAGTGGCGACACGGCTGGCGGGGCATTGAATACGAGACAATTTCTTCGAGCTTCAGGCAGGAACCTTATTTCCTCCTGACGGGCAGAGGTGTCGGGGCGATGCATCCCGCGCCCAAGGGCGTGATTCCTTTGGTGGCGTTTTACCATTCGGAGTATTTGGGATGGCTCGACAGATGCGGTTTGATTGGATTGGTTGCCGTATTGATTTTGTTCTTTGGATGTCTCTGGCGAAGCTTTATATTAGCCAGAAGCAATATTCCTTACCTGGATTATTTCGGGATAACCAGTTTCCTGCTTCTGATAGCTTTGGCGGCGGACGGTTTCTTCCACCCGATTTTTTCACACTATCGAGCGGCGTCGTTGTTGATATGCTTCGCCGTTATTACCGCGAACTGGCCTGATATCTATATGAGCATTACCGGCGAGACGGCTGCTGTTGAGCAGGAGGAAGAACCCGAGCTTGCCTTAAGCTATTAATAGTAATTTTGAAAAAGATACTTCCATATCGCAACCTGATATTCATGCAGTATAATTCATATTCGAAACTTGTATAATGCGCGTACTAATGATTGAACATTCAGGCACCGGTGGCATGTATGCATACGCTGATGCCTTGTGCAAGGGTCTGAGCGAGGCCGGTGCGGACCTCACCGTGCTGACCAGCTCGGCATGGCCGGAAAAACCTGTGCCGTTCAATGTGGAAAGACGCCTATCGGAATTCACACGGGAACAGGGCGGTGGTTCGAGAATCCACTGGGCGGCGGACAGATTCTGCCGAAGTGTGTTTAACAGTTTGAGGCGGAACCGATTTGCTTTAAAGGGGCACTTCGATGTGGTTCATTTTCAGGGAGCGGGTATGCCTTTGCTGGACCAGTTCTTTCTGAAACCTTTGGCGAAAAGTCTGCCGGTCGTAATGACGGTTCACGATATTAAGTCCCACTACGAGCGATTTGTCAGCAGGGATTCGTTCCTTAGACGCAGCCTTCGCATCCCTCATTGTTTGATAACTCATTACCAGGAAGGCAAAAAGCAGCTAATTGACCATTGGGGCGTTGACGGCGAACGCGTCTCTGTCATTCCTCATGGAATAATGATGCCTCTGCATAGTCCTGTCGGCCGGTCGGAGGCACGCAGGAAGTTAGGCCTGTCGGAGGAGAGTCGAATCCTGCTGTTTTTCGGGAGTATTCGCCCTAATAAAGGTCTGGATGTTCTTCTTGAGGCCTTGAATTATATTCGATCTCGCGTTCCCGAAGTCCTATTGATTGTCGCCGGTGCCGTTCCCCGCGGGATGAGCTTCCGGAAGTATTCGGATATTATTCAAAAACTAAATCTTTCGGAAAACGTGAGAACAGAAGTCAATTTTATCCCGGACGAAGATGTGGATAGTTTCATGGCGGCGGCAGATGTCGTTGTTTTGCCCTATGTTAAGTTCGAGGCTCAGAGCGGGGTATTGCTTCGCGCTTATGCACACAAAAAACCTGTTGTTGTCAGTGACGTCGGGGCAATGGGTGAGCTTGTATCATCGGATAAGGTTGGTCAGGTTGTCGAGCCTGGAATTCCAAAAGCGCTTGCGAAAGCCGTTATAAATGTTCTGGATAATTCCAGTGATTTTCAATCTCATTACACGAAACAGCTCGAAGAAAAGTATAGCTGGAAAAATATTGCCGAGCTGACCATTCGCAGCTATGAAAAGGCAATAGGACTCTGGAGATAGAGCTGCGATATATTGATGAAGCTGATTAAGTTTTTACGATTGACTGTTTATTATTGTTTTGCCCGGCACTTACCCGCCTCCGACAGCAGGTTCGGCAGATGGGCCAGGCCTTTGAGACGTTGTGCCACTAAGGCTTTGTTCAAACATGCTGGCAGGAACATAAATATCGAAAAAGGTGCATATTTCGGTGACGGCTCACAAATCGAGATCGGTGACAATTCCGGTATCGGTGTCAACTGCCGGGTTTGCGGCCCGGTGAAAATCGGCGACAATGTAATGATGGGACCGGAAGTGATTGTCCTGACCGTCGGCCATAAATACGACCGGCTTGATATTCCCATGCTCGAGCAGGGCCATAAAGAGCCGGAGCCGGTGACAATCGGCGATGATGTCTGGATAGGGACAAGGGCGATTATTCTGTCGGGGATTTCCGTCGGAAAAGGGGCCATTATAGGTGCCGCTGCTGTTGTCACGAAGGACGTTCCTGAATACGCTATAGTCTGCGGCAATCCGGCTAAGGTAATCAAATACAGGATAAAAAATTCGGGGAAGCAGAATTAAGAAGATGCGCATTTGTTTTATTGCAGTTGGAACTTTCAATCATATCGGGCCGTATCTTGAGTATTTCAAACAGGCCGGTCACGAGGTCTGTTTTATAAGTCTATCCCCAGGGCCGGAACGTCCCGTGCCGACATACAACATCGGGCTTGGCGGGAAATATTCCGAGACGCGGGGCAAGTGGAAATATCCACTCAGTATGCTCCGGGCAAGAAAATTGGTTAAAAAACTCAAGCCGGATATCGTTCATGCACACTACGCCACCAGCGCCGGATTGACCGCCTTAGTGTGCGGATTTCATCCTTCTGTTGTGACTGTACACGGAAGTGACTTAACAACCGGTATCAAGTCCTGGATTTGGCGGGTTTTATTGAGGAAGATTTTCAGGTTTGCAGATCGTGTCAATGTAGTATCCGATGATCTCGGCGAGATGGTATTAAGCCTCGGCATAGATAAGGAAAAAATAGAGGTTCTTACCCTCGGCATCGATACACAACGATTCTCATTTACCCGGAGAGCTAAAATCGAAAAGTCCCGTCCGTTGAGGCTGGTCTGCACGAGACGGCTTGAGCCCGTCTTCGATCACGAAACAATTATCCAGGCCCTTGCCTTGTTGGAGAAAAAAGGTATTATATTCGAGATGGTATTTGCCGGTGACGGCTCTTTGCCGGGGGTGTTGAAACGACAGGTCAATAAACTTGGACTTGATAATTGTGTGAGTTTTATGGGAAAGGTTCCCAACGAAAATTTGCCCGAGCTGCTTGGCCGAAGTGACATATATCTATCGGCATCGCTCTGGGACGGGACAAGCCTTTCGTTGCTGGAGGCTCTAGCGACGGGTCTGTTTCCGATTGTCTCCGATATCAAAGCCAACTCGGCATGGATTAAAGACGGCGTTAACGGCTATTTACATAAAGTCGGCGATGCCGGGAATTTGGCTGATTGCATTTTGCGATTGCTAAGCGAACCTGAGATCGCGGAAAACGCCGGTCCGTACAACAGGAAAAAAGTTGAAGAAAAGGCCGACAGAAATAAAAATATGAAACGTCTTGAATCTGTTTATAGAAACTTAATTCAAAAAGCGCGTTAAACGCATTTTAGTGATCTATGCACATACTTTATATTCACCAGCATTTCGCCACTCCGAAAGGCAGCACAGGTACCCGTTCTTACGAATTCGCCCGCCGATGGGTCAAAGCCGGGCATAAGGTGACGATGGTCACAGGTTATTATGATGTAGGCGGCCTGCCCCAGGGGAATAAATTGTATCGCAGGCTGGATATAGAGGGAATTAACGTTGTCGTTGTCGGAACCAAATACAGCAACAGGCAATCGTACATTCGAAGAATGTTTTCGTTTATGTCTTTTTGTTTTCTTGGTTTGTATGCCGGACTGAAAACCGAAAACGTAGATATTATTTATGCTACAAGCACGCCCCTGACCGTCGGAATCACAGCGAGAATCCTGAAATGGCTCAAACATGTTCCGTATGTTTTCGAAGTACGCGACCAGTGGCCTGAAATACCTATCGGGCTTGGAATCATAAAAAACAGAGTAGTGAAAAAGCTTTTATTATTGCTGGAAAAGAGCATATACAAACGCAGTTCCGCAATTGTGGCACTTTCTCCCGGGATGGCCGAAGGCATAAAAAAAGTATTGGCCGTGGAAAGACCGGTGGAAGTAGTACCTAATAGTTGTGACATCGATATTTTCAGGCCGGATATCGACGGAGCCTTGATACGTGAAAAGAATAGATGGGCCGGTAAGCTGGTTCTGCTGCACTTCGGTGCTATGGGTAAAACAAACGGCCTGGATTTTGTTATCAATACCGCGGACAGATTGGAAGATAATCACGATGTTCATTTTGTGCTGGCCGGACAAGGGAGTCTGAAAAAAACTTTTACCAGGAAAATCAAAAAACTTGGGCTAAATAATATCGAAATTATGGATGCGGTGCCGAAGGAGAAATTGCCCGAGCTTGTTGCGGCCTGTGACGTCGCGATGGTTATCTTCGCCAATTTTCCTGTCCTGGAAAATAATTCCGCCAACAAGTTCTTCGATTCCCTGAGCGCGGGCAAGCCGGTATTGTTGAATTATTCGGGCTGGCAGAGAAAAATTCTGGAGGAAAATAATGCCGGCTTCGGTTGTGATTTGTGGGATATCGAGCAGTTCGTAGAAAAAGTTTCATATTTGAATTCGCATCGAAAACAGTTGAAACTCATGGGACAAAACGCCCGGAAAATAGCAACGGAAAAATTCGACCGGGATAAGTTAGCTGCACAGGTGTTGTCTTTGCTCGAAGAGCAATGCCGTCGGAAAGATCACTAATGTCATTTTCACGCGCCGACGCCGATTCAGGCAAATCGGTTTCTATAAAGCAAGCACAAGCTCCGAACGTATCCGGGATGGCGCAGTGTCATACCGTTGCTTTTCCGGGACGTTTTATGACTGAGATGGGACCTCGCTGGCTTTGTGCACTCTATCGGTTTTATATTAAGCATCCCGAAGGCGTTTGTTATGTTGCAGTAGATTCTTTAGATAATGTAGTGGGTTTCGCGGTGGGGGGAGAGCCCGGCATTCGGCAGCAGTTCCTTCGCTCTTCAATGCTGCGTTATCCTCATATTATCTTTTGGAAGTTTTTAACCAGGCATATAGTGCGGCCTGTGCTTCTCGGTGAATTGCTCAAAAAGCTGCATATAAAACGTAAAGAAAGTTCTTCGGAAAATATCGATTCGCATAAAGCTTTATCCAAATGTGGTAATCTTTTATCTATTTGCGTTTTGCCGGATTGCGAAAGCACCGGCATCGCGAATCAGCTTATCGAAACTTTCCAGAAGGCCTGTGCCGCTAAGGGATATACGCGTTTGACGCTCTCGGTGTTGAGCGAGAATTCACGTGCCGTCGCTTTTTATAAAAAGCATGGCTGGTGCCAGACGGGTGTCACCGGGGCAAGCACAAAGTTTGCCTTGGATTTATAATTATCGATTAATCGTGTTCGGATAAATAACGTGCAGGATTTACCTTTTGTCAGTGTAATTATGCCGGTCCGCAATGAGGCGGATTTCATCGAGCAGGCTATACAAAGCATACTGGATAGTGACTACCCTGCAGAGAAGGTGGAGATTCTGGTTGTGGACGGCGCTAGTGACGACGATACGCGGAGGATTGTCGAAAAGTTGGCCGAATCTGATGCACGGATAAAAATATCGGATAATCCCCGCCGAATAGTGCCGACGGCGATGAATATCGCTCTTAAGGAGATGCGAGGAGATGTTTTTATCCGAATCGACGGTCATGTGAAAATCCCCACCGATTTTATCAGTAAATCGATTCAGTGCCTTGACGAACATCCGGATGCCTGGATTGTCGGGGGATATATCGAAACTGTTGCGGCGGATTTCTTCGGCAGTGCGATTGCCGCGGCGATGTGTTCGCCAATCGGCGTGGGGAATGCCCGTTTCAGGCTCGGTGATTATGAAGGCTGGGTCGATACCCTTGCATTCGGAGCGCATCATAAGTGGGTGGTGGATAAAATCGGATATTTCGACGAGGAATTAGTCCGGAATCAGGACGACGAATTCAATCTGCGTATCATTTTGGCAGGCGGAAAGATATGGATGTCGAAATCAATCCGCAGCACATATTTTTCGAGGACCTCTTTGGGCAAATTATGGAGGCAGTATTTCCAGTACGGCTTCTGGCGGATCAGAACATTTCAAAAACATAAAAGGCCTGCTGCGCTGCGGCAGTTAGTGCCGTTGTTGTTTGTGCTTTCCATCCTGTTTCTTGGTGTTACGGGATTGTTTTGGAAACTATTTTGGTATTTATTAGAGACCGAGATGATTTTTTATTTAATGGCATTGTTTGTTGGTGCTTTTATTGTCGGGGTAAAATCAGGCTGGCGGTTTGTACCGGTTGCGCCTGTGGTCTTTGTGATTTTACATTTTGCGTATGGTCTGGGCTGCCTTTGGGGTGTTGTCAGATTTTCCGTACTCAAAGGATGGGGCATGAAAAAGCCGGAGGAAATGCGAGTATCAAGATAGCGAATCGAAAATGAGCGAGATTATAGAAAAATATCAATGTCAGTTTGCAGCATTTTTAGGCGCCGAAAGAGCCTTTGCTTTCTGGAAGGGCAGAGTGGCGTTGTATGCCATCTTGAAGGCGGCAGGGATAGGTCCCGGAGACGAGATAATTCTGCCGGGTTATACCTGCGTTATGAACGTTAATCCCATAAAGTACCTCGGGGCAAAGCCTGTCTATGTCGATATCGAGCCGGTGACTTTTAATATCGACGTAAATATAGTCAGGGACAAAATCACGCCGCGGACCAAAGTGATTATCGCCCAGCATACGTACGGCTATCTGTGCGATATGGATGCCGTTATGAAAATCGCCGCCGAGAACGGGATTATTGTCATTGAGGATTGCTGCCTTGCCCTCGGCTCGAAGTATAAAGGCCGGATGGCAGGGACGTTCGGCAAAGCGGCATATTTTTCATCCCAGTGGAACAAGCCTTATACGACCGGTTTGGGCGGGATGGTTATTACAAGTGATTCGGAATTGGCGGCGAAAATTCAATCGCTCTGTGAGTCTGAAGTGTGCCTGCCTTCGAGCGGCGAAGCTTTTATGCTCCGGGCACAGTTGTTGATTTATAGGTTATTAATTTATCCCCGGACGACGGCGTTTGCCCAGAACCTGTTCCGGTATCTTACGAAAAGAGGTGCCGTTGTCGGCTCGTCGAGCACTGATGAATTTCAGCCAATTATGGCGGATGATTTTTTCAAATCTGTAAGTGGCGTGCAGGCCCGCTCTGGATTAAGGCAGCTAAACAAAATCGGAGAAAATATCCGGCATCACATAAAATTGGTTCAATTCTATGATCAGCTTTTTAAGGAAAAAGGATGGTCTGATCGACAGTATAATAGTTCCACCTGCGAACCGGTTTTGGTCAGGTATCCTGTGAGAATCGACGGCAAATCCGAAGCCCTCGAAAAGGCCGCGGTGGCGGGAATAGAGCTCGGCAGTTGGTTCGAATCTGTCCTGCATCCTATTGAAACGCCTTTGGATGTGTATGATTATGAGCCTGGAAGCTGTCCCCAGGCGGAAAGGGCCGCACGAGAAGTTGTGAATCTGCCGTTGCATCCCCGCGTAAACGAAAGAACCGCCCGAAGAACTGTAGAATTCATAACCGGTTTTAATCAGATTAAATCATAGCTCGCAGCAAAAACTTAGATTCTTAAAATTGATCCCTGATTGTTATTTAGGGATTGCCCCTCGCAAACCCTCCATCTTCAAATAACCTTTCCACCACACAACCACGCCGGATACTGCAAAGACCACAACATATACACCTGCTGCGTACCATGTCCTTATCTGGCTCATCGCCAGGCCGATGACGGCGTAGAGACCGGCCAACAGATAGCAAATCGCAACGGTCTTTTTTAAAGGAATCCCTCTGTCAATCATCTGGTCGTAAATATGACCGCGATCCGAAACGAACAGCGGTCTATGGTTGATTAATCTGCGAACCAGCGCCACCGACGTATCGAGAATCGGCAGGCCGAATACGACAATCGACGCTAACCACCATCGGGGGACACGCTCCGCGAAAAGAAGCATAAGCGCCGCCGCAGTAAAGCCAAGGAGCATACTGCCGGCGTCACCCATAAAGATTTTCGCCGGATGCCGGTTGAAGGGCAAAAAGCCGCACACTCCACCGACAAGTCCGAGACAAATTACAATCCGAACAGGGTCGCCGGTCGGGCTGTATCCCCACGTTGCCAGATGAACGGATAGTATCAACAGAGCGATTGTGATAATTGCCGTCACCCCGGCACAAAGTCCATCCAGGCCGTCGAGTAAATTCAGTGAATTGGTTGCCCCGAGGACAAAGAAAAAAACAATAAAAACTCCGAGAACCATTTCGAGCCCATCGGTCATCGGTAAATGCAGCGGCCCGGCAACCCTATACAGATTCGGTCTGATACCGGCCATCAGCAAAATACATGCGGCGAGAATCTGCCCCAGGAATTTATATCGCGGCTTCAAGTCGAATATGTCGTCGGTCAGACCGACAAAACAGGCGATTGCGCTGCCCGCCAGAATTCCGATCAGCCATCTCAGCGACAGGCGGAAATGTTCCTGGTCGCTCAGGGCCGCACTTTGGCCCGGGCCCAGACAATATATCCCGGTAAGGATGCCGACAGTCAGCCCGACGAAGATGCCGATGCCGCCGAGATAGGCGACGGAGCCTTTATGGGTCTTGACAAGATTGTCGGGCTTATCGACGATCCCGAGCTTCAGAGCGATGTTCTTGCATAGCAGTGTGGCTATAAGTGCCGAGATAAAAGAAAAAACCAAAACAGGCCAGAATTGCAGCACCCATTGGAGAGGTCTTTCCGAGCCTATGAGATTATCCAACATAGTTTTTTCCTGAAAGTAATATTGTGCCGTTGCGTGCTGCTATGCTATTAATTAATATATTCGGCAGATAACGAATAGATATTCAATAAATTGTTGCCGAATCGATATGTCGGGTCAAGCATTCTTCGAATCGAAATTTCTTCAAAACAGAAACTTATATCGGAACAATGTCTCGATTGAAATGATAAATTGATGCATCATGGGGTGACCAGATTTTGTTTGCACCATGGGCAGTAATTCCAGAAATCCGAATCGACGGGCCAGCCGCATTTGCTGCAAACCTCGGGAAAAGGCCTGACGTCCCACGGCCGTTTGACTTTATGATGACACCAAGGGCAGTAACGCATAAACCTCATCAGTTTCCCGCCGCATTTTTTACATCGGGCGTGGTAGCTTACTTTGATCGATCGGTCGTGTTCCTGCGGTGCAAAACCCGGGCCGTAACACCACGGGCAGAACCGCCATTCGGGAAGAACGCCTTTATGGCATCGGTGACAGATATGACTGAACCGGCTTCGTGTATCATAGCGATTTTTCCCGCTGCCGCACCATGGACAGACCTGCATCCTCTCCGCGATGGGTTCGTCACATTCGATACATCTGAACAATACTGGAAATATCCTTTTGTATTTTTTAATAAAAGATTCCCGTCGGACTTTTCTCCAGTCCGCTTGCTTTTTCACGGTTTGTCGAGCAATAAGTTTTTGCAGGTTTTTGGGTAGCGATTCGGTCAGTGCGACGAGCATTTTTCCCGCGTTTGCGAATCTGTTCTGAGGATCGACCGACAATGCTTTTTTCATGAATCTGATGAAAGCGATACCTGTTCTTTCGCGAAGTCGTTCGTGGCCTTTGTACGGCCAGTTGAAGGGCCATCGCGGCAGGATGCCGGTAATATATTCATAGAGAATCAGCCCTACGGCAAAACAATCGCTTCGATAGGTCGGATAGCCGTAGGCCTGTTCCGGGGCGACATAACCGGGAGTTCCGAAATCATCGACCGTTCTGATCCGGCCTTTAATCTTGAGGGATATTCCGAAATCCCCGATTGCGGCCCGCTTGTCGGCAAAAAGAAATATATTCGAAGGCGTGACGTCACAATGTACGATGCGCTGCTCGTGGGCAAAGGACAGGCCTTGAAGGACCTGGATTATTATCGAGGTAATTCTTGCAACCGACATAGGCCTGGAGCAATCGGCGAGTGTGCGGGCCGACAGCTCTGTTGCAAGGACGGCATGACCGTTGATAATGTCGGCGTTTTTTATGGAAAGGATATTTGGGTGCCGCAATTTTGAAACGGCTCTTACCTCCCGCAGCAGCGGCTCGTTGTTGCTCCGGCCGTTGATTCCGGTCAAGGGAATTTTTAATGCCACCGTTATGCCTTCGACTGTGTCTATGGCCTGCCAGACCTCGCACGAGCCTCCCGTATCGATGTGTTTTCCCAATCGGTATTTGCCAAGGTATATACCAGACTTTAATTTCAAAGTTTTATTTTCAGATTTTGTTTGTTTCATCTTGCCGGTTAAGTCAACCAAAATGATTTCTCCAGTTATAAAGTAGTGTGAACAACGACTAAAAAATATATCATTTATTTGTAAAAAGTCAAAAATATTATTGACCTCTTGGTCGAATATGACTATATGGTCAGTTTTATGAAAACAAAATGTATGAAAACCGGAAAAACAAGGACACAGAAGAGGGCCAAAAGAACCAGGCGTAAATTGAAGCGGGCGGCACTGGATGTTTTCAGCGAGAAGGGTGTGGATGCTGCAACGGTGGAGGAAATTACGGAAAAAGCCGACCTCGGCAAGGGCACTCTCTATCAGCATTTCGATGACAAGGGACAGATGGTTGTAACATTAGTGGAAGAGGCCATCGAGCATTTGACAGAACGTATCCTCTCTTATGATAATCCCCCGGAAACTCTCGAAGAGATGCTGGAGCATTTACTGGATGTTCATTATGAATTTTCCGTGGAGTCCAAGGAGGAGTTTCTTTTGCTTTTTCAGGGAAAGTTATTGTTAAAACTCGAATCCGAAGCCACAGAGGAATTGGAACAGCCATACATTCGTTACCTTGAAGAGATCGAAAAGCAGGTTGCAATGTATCTGTCTCCGAGGATTGATCCGCATAAAATTCGACGGCTGGCCTGTGCTGTGGCGGGATTTGTATTCGGGTTCTTCTCATTTGCCATGATTGGCATGAGTTCCGATGAAATCCAAACAAGTATCAAGCCACTCAGGCGGGTTTTCGTAAGGAGTTTGTCTGCGTTCCTCGGGCGATGATATTCGCTCTTAAAGCATTTTAATTTAGTTTAAGGACGTATGTAGTTTAGATTCATGTAGTAACTTTCGGAGTATTTATGACAGAAGAGCGAAAAAAGACGGGACATTTAACAGCAGGAGAGATTAAGAAGTTCAGAGGATTGCTTTTGGAAAAGAGAAACGAGCTGTTGGGTAACGTATCCTATATGGAACAAGATGCGTTGCGCGAGGACAGGAGCGATTTATCCAATATGCCGATACACATGGCCGATGCAGGAACGGACAGCTACGAGCAGGAATTCACTCTGGAGCTGATGGACAGCGAAAGAAAACTGATTTCCGAAATTGACCAGGCCCTCGACAGGATCGAGGACGGCACTTACGGGATATGCCAGGTTAACGGCGAGCCGATACCCAAGCCGCGGCTGGAAGCAATTCCCTGGGCCAGATGCTGTGTTGCATGTGCGAATATTCAGGAAAAAAGACGCCGGAAAAATGAAGGGTCTTTGAATAAATATACATTTCCGGGCGATGACGACGATGACGACTCCGATATGGGTAATATCAAAAAGGTCAGTTAAGCCGTTGTAAAATTAAATGGAATGAACGGATGCGTATCCGCTTCTTAGTCGATTTATGGTTTAATTACATGGAGGTCTAAAATGGCAAAGAAGAAAGCAGCAAAAAAGAAAGCGGCAGCAAAAACAAGCAAGAAGAAAAAATAGGAAAGTAGGTGTTTAATTTTAAGCCATCGGTGTTAATGCACCGGTGGCTTTTTTTATGCCTTCTCAGGTTTAGCACATAAGAAATTTACTGATATAGAACGTATATTAAAATCATACCACCATCAGAAAACAGTGATTCTCTCCACAAAATGCAGATAAATTAAAGGTTCGGTAAAAAAAAGTGTAAAAAGGGCAAAATACTGCAATATATTTGTGCATTTTGTGTCTTTCATATAGACAATGCACCTTTTGCGACTTTATAATCATCTTGCGGCTTTTTTCAAAACAGTATGTGAGGAATTCCGGTAAAGAAATGTTAGGGGATTAGCCATGAAAAACGTTCAAATCTTTTTATTGATCTGTTTTATTTTAATTGTTGACTCGAATGGCTTATGCGGAAATCATCAGGGTCAAACGGAAGAAATCGTTCAGAGGTTTAATGCAGCACTTCGGAACATGCCTAATGTATTTGCTATTGAGGCCAAAACGAAGTACCTGACAAATACAGGAGAACTAAAACAACTTACAGATATCAAATATTATTGTGATGGAAAATGTATTGACGTCGAACATTCTGTGCATAATTACTCGTTGGTCAATGGTAAAACAGATAAAACCTCCGATGTGCCGTTTTACCAGAGATCTATGGTTGATCGTAAGAACCGCGCATTTTATTATGACAGTGAAAGAGAAGACAGAGCCCCAGAATATGTTATTTTCTGGAGTGACGGTGAAAAAGAATTTAATGATATTAAAAATAAAATCGGCATAGGAAGGGCACTTGAGGGTTATGTAACAGGCGACCGTATTAGTCTAATTGAACTGTTCAGTGAAAAGACAAGCTCGTTGCGTTATAAGGGGCTGGAAAATATAGATGGAAGTGAATGTCATGTGTTGGAAGCTACCATAGAAAATTATGGAAATTATACTCTCTGGTTGGATCAAAAGCACAATTGTCTGCCACGTAATGTCTCTGTTGTAAAAAAGGGAGAGGACATCTATGGCATTAAACCAGTCAGTGAAATGAAATTGTCTCATGGTGCGCCTACAGAGATTTCTTTTGTTATGGATTCAGTTAAATTCAAGGATTTCAATGGTGTATTACTACCTATAGAATGCAAAACTACTCTTATCTGGAAATATAAAGATGGAGAAACAGCAGAGTGGTATGGAGAACATGAACGGTTATCTGTAAATTTTCATCCTGATTTTGAAGCTTTGAATGCTTTCGAACCCAATATCCCAAATGGTACAAGAGTAAATCATCAAGACTTCATTGGTAAAGATACCCGATTTGAATGGAGAAATGGTGAGGTCGTAAATATATATATTCAACCATTGCCGCTAATAGGTAAGGTGTTACCTGATTTGAAAGACCTTGGACTAAACCTCTCACCGGCCGATGTGAATGATAAGTTAATTTTGTTATGTTTCTTTGATATGGAGCAGCGGCCGTCGAGGAATTGCGTGCAAGAGCTAAGTAAAAAGGCAAAAGAACTAAAGGAAAAAGGCATTGTTACAATTGCTGTCCAGGCCTCGAAAATCGAACAGGCAACGCTCAATGAGTGGATAAAAGAAAACAATATTTCATTCCCGGTTGGATTGATTAATGACGATTCCCAAAAAACACATTCGGCATGGGGTGTTAAATCTCTACCTTGGATGATTCTTGCTGATAAAAATCACATTGTCACCGCTGAAGGTTTCAATCTCGATGAGCTTGATGGAAAAATCAGAGACGACAGTGAAAAACCGGGGGGATAAAGCATACCATAAACGGAGAACATAGCACTTCATCAAATCTTAATTGAAGGGTGTCATTCCTTCGGTAAACTCAGGACGGTGTCTGAGCAAAGCGAAGAATCTGGGCATCAATAGCCAGATGTTTCGCCTATCGGCTCAACATGACAAGTCTGCAATATAGGTATGACAAAGCAGTAGTGGAGAACATCCCTGCTTGACATGCGTATGATAATCCGATAGTCTGAGGTCAACGGCAGGATGGAATGTATATAAGCTGTAATTTTTGCCGGAATAACGAAGGTTTAATATAAAAGGTATGTAATGTTCGGTTTCGACCCGGTATTTTTGATAATTCTTTTGGCGGTAGTGCTGCCTTCGCTGACGATTCATGAATACGCCCACGCGTGGACGGCGTACAAATTCGGCGACAATACGGCAAAGAGTATGGGAAGGCTCACGCTAAATCCGATAGCTCACATCGATCCTATCGGCACAATTATTGTCCCGCTCTTCTTACATGTCGGCTGGGCAAAACCGGTCCCGGTCAATTTTTCCGTTCTTACCAGGACGCAAATGCTCCTGGTTTCCATAGCCGGTCCCGTTTCGAATATATTGCTGGCGATTGCACTGGCTCTCGCTTATCATATTCTGCCGGTACAGGCAATACCCCTTGTCGATGATTTTATACGACTTGGTGTTCTTATTAATCTTGCTTTAGCCGTATTTAATCTTCTTCCCATACCGCCTCTGGACGGCTCGAGAATTGTCTATGCCGGCCTGAAATCTCCGAAAGCTGTAAAGGTATATAACCAGGTTTCACATTTTGGAATATTTATTGTTCTCGGTTTGGTATATTTCGGCGGATTTCGTATGGTCGTAGAACCTTTGATAGGATTCTTTTTCAATTTACTAAGATTGCCTTCGTTATAATAGCGAAACAGGCGGGATAAGTGGATTAATATATAGAATATAAAAGGAGTCACGGCAATGATAAGGAAAAAACATTCCGGCGGAACGATTATCAACATTATTGTGGCGTTGATTTTTTTCGGGCTTATCGCAATGGGAGTTATGTGGGTATTCAAAACCGCAGGTGACATGGGCGGGCAATATACCGATGCGATGGTTGACACCAAATTAAAAGCGGTAGATGTAAAGTGCCAGATGAATTTGCGGGCGATCTGGCAATGCCTGCAGGTATATGCCCTCAGCAACGGTGAATTCCCGGAATCGCAGGGAGCTTTGGAGCGAGAGTGCGGCAGCTCGCAATTGTTCCAGTGTCCCGATCCCAACGGGCAGAAGTATATTTATATACCCGGCCAGAGGAGTGACATGCCAAGGCAAAATATTTTGCTTTACGAACCGAATTTCGTTCACGGCGGCCGTAGTAACGTATTGCTGCTAAGCGGACAGATTACGGCATTGACTCCCGAGGAACTGAAAGCCGGTATAATGATGACGATAGCAAGTTTGAAGCGATGAGGCAAAACCACAGATGTAGGGTGTGATGAAATCGCACCATACGCTGCCTTTAACCACCGATTGAGACAACTAGTATAAGCAGTCCGATGATTCCAAAGGCCACCAGTAGCGCGATGCTGAATCCCACAATGTCCGTTCTGTCCCACTTGCAGAATTCCCAGCCTGTATCAGGGAACATTTTTTGATAGTCAAACCTGTGGGGATTTACGTAAGACCATTCCAGCTCCTGTTGATCTTTCTGGCGATCTACCAGTACCGGTGTTTTCATCTTGGCATAAAATCGATCCAGGGCCTTTTCGTCATCCGGCCCGGCAATGTAGCCCAATAATATCAAAATCACGAACGGCGTCAGGATACGAAGCAATGCCCGGATTGTTTCGTTCATGGCGTGGGGATTTTTCGAAAGGTCCCAGCCGATTTTATCGATCAGTGCCAGCATAATATTCAACTGGCCGCGACCTTCCGGCACGCCGTCTTTATTTGTCTTGACACCCTGTGTCCAGAATATCCCTCTCGGTGGCAGCTGATAAGTTTTAGAGAACTTTTCGCCGACCGCGATCTGTACCGGACGCGGGCCTGTTGTTTGGTCTTTGGCATCGAGCTTGTCCCATCTGGCGATTTCTGCATTGCGTGTCTCGACGTCGATAGCATGGGCAGTATATGTCCGCTCCAACGGCTGCGGACTGGTCAGCTTGGCCAGGTATTGGTTCGTTCGAACGCTCGGGAAAAACATTGGTATCAAAAGCGGCAGCAGAAAGAACGCTAACAATGTCACCAGGATAGATGCCCATGCCGCTTTGCTGTTGGTCTTTCGCCACAGGATTCCCATCCAGAAAGATGCGGCGAAAATCACCCCGATTTCCCACGTAAATTTCAATTGGCTCAGGATAGTTTCGAACTGCAGCGCTATCCATGCGCCTCCGATAACGACAATCGCCCCCATAATTCTCCCGATGGCGACATAATGCTTTTCCGTTCTGTTGGGGGCAATTACCCTGTAAAGATTATGTGTCAAAAGTGCCGAGCTTGTAATCATCAGGCAGTCGGCCGTACTCATCAACGCCGCCATCAGGCACGCTATCATAAGCCCGATCAATCCCATTTTCAGCGGGCCCAAAAGATCCAGGGTCGCGTATCCCCACATCATGTCCGAATCACTTACTGTTCCGACATACAGGACCGCCGCCGTCAGGGCAAAGAGCCCCCACAAGACCGTGCAAACTCGCTTGATATATAGTCCCGTTGTAAAGCCGAACCGGGCGGCGTATTCGTCCTTGGCCGAGCCCATGGCGGAGAGCTGGTTCGCTCCGACCGCGACATTGATTGTGACCATTAGCATAATCGTCAGGATATAATACCAGGTAAAATCGATTGTCGTCGGAGAGCCGAATATCTCGAAGAAAGATTCCGGCAATCTTTCGTGTATCGTATGAAAGGCTCCCATAATGCTGCTGCTGCCGTAAATGCTGTTGATCTTTGCAAAGGCGAACGGCAAGAGGATCAATGAAAGCAAAATGATAAACATTCCCTGAATCATATCGGACAGAAATGCCGCTTCCAGTCCGCCCGCGACCGCATAAATCAAAACAATAGTACAGACGATAATCATCAGGGTACTCTGGTTGATATGCGAGAAAATCTTTTTTGGATTTTCCAGCCGCAATTGTTGCAATCTTTGCTGCTCGGCGGCACTGAGACTAGTTAAATCGGCCGATTCCAGCTTGTCTAATTCCTGCGCCCGATTATATTCTGCTGATTCGGCGGCGTTGTATTGTTCGACGCTTTTGGGAGTCAGTGCCATGACGGTTTTGCTCATTGCCGAAAATCCGACCGACAGCAAAACCATAAAACCCACCGCCTGAATCAGGGCATAGACGCCGGCCATTTTTTTCGAGCCGTATCGGTCCTCGAAAAAATCCCCCATAGTCAAAAGCCGCAGCCGCCGATACCACGGGCTGGTCATCCAGTAAACCGGCGTGGCAAAAAGAATATTCAGCGCCCCCCAGATCCCCGCCGCTCCGTTTGTCACCGTCGTTGTTGTCACCGATACGGCACTGTCGGAGGAAGTAGCCTGTCCGAATGCGGCGAAAGTCTGGATCAGTTTGCCGAACCGCCGGCCCGCAAGAAAATAATCTTCCTGATTTCTTATCCGCCGCATCGACCAGAAACCGATGCTGATAATCACCGCGAAATATACAACGATGACGACGATGTCAATAACCGGCAGTCCGAACATTTATCTCTCCTTTTATCCTTACCTCAGCAGTTTTTTCAACAGTGTTTTTTTGTTTAATTAATTCCAGATATCGTCACCGGGAAATTGATTATAATCTGTCATATCGAACGCTTCGGTTTTTACCGCCCATGGAACTCCGAGCTCCGAGAGCAGTTTTCCCTGCTCGTAACCGGCCAATAAAGATTCATCCAGGTCATTCACTACCGTTTTAAACGAATCCTGGTGCTCGAACCGCTTAATATGCCGGGGAGCGATGCCGTGGGTCATCTTTGACGATTCGAATGCTCCGTTCACTGTAAGCGTAAAAGGTCGGCATAATTCCAGAGAGCCGTAATAGGGCCTTTTATTTGCGTATGCGTCCGCTAACTCTTCCAGCATTTGGACACGCTGTTCGGTGTCGTCGATGATTTCTTCTTTTTTGCCGTTTTTATGCGTGATTGTCACCTTATTAAATTCGGCGTATTCAATCGTCGCATTTTCACATTCCACAATCGTGACCGGCTCCACCACGGTCTTGGCACATAATGTTGCCTGATAGACGATTTCCACGCCGTCGGTAGTTATCACTCGCAGGCTGCTGATATCTTCACTTTCGATATTGTGGGCGTGATACAGCTCCGCCTGAACTGTTTTCGGCTCGGCCATTTTCCATCGGTCCATCGAAGCCAAGTAAAGATTGTTGCAAAGTACATGAGCTAAGGGATTATTTATCGTGCCGTCCAGCACCCACTTCTCGTTTACCCGCAGCTTGCCGGCCCAACTGCTTCGGCTGAAATAAGAATCCACTCTCTCCCATGCGCCGATGGATCGAATGCGTTTGACTTTGCCGAACCTGCCGGAGCTTATTTGCTCCTTCATTTGCTGCATAATATTTGTGTAAAGATATTGGAAGCATACCGCCACCTTCTTGCCGCGTTTATCGACGAAGGCGTCTAAATCGTCATAGTCCTGGATTGTTGCGGTGGGGGGCTTTTCCAAAAACACATCGAAACCGGCCTCTAACGCCGTTTTGGTAAGAGAGCTGTGGGTATGAATGGGGGTGGGGATAAAAATCACATCGCATTTGCCCTGCATGGACTCCAATAGTTCATCGACTGTGGCGAATACCTTGACGCCTTTTTCCCGGCAGGTTTCCACGCCGGGCCTTTTTCTCGCAGGATTCGATGTCACCGCGACCAGCTTGATTTTATCCGGAATCATCCAGATTCTTTTAATCAGCTCGAACGCATATCCGCCGGCACCGATCATTGCAATACGCAGCATAAATTTTCACTCCATAAATTGTGTGTTGTCAATGCTAACCATCTTGCCCATATCTGCGGCGTCCCGGGCGCATAGGCAAACGTGCGTTAGCATAAAGGCATCCTGCGTACTCAGCTCTGGCTCGTATTCGGCCTTGCCGACGAGAGACAGCAGGAAATTGCGGAACATCTTGCTGCGTTCGGCTACGGGGACATCAACCGGCTCCTTTCCATCGACAATCAGATTGCATGTCCCTTGACTTGCGTTGGCTTCGAGCACACCTTTAGTACCCACGATTCGCACCCAGTCGTCGCCGTGCGTCGGGGCCGTGGACGGGCGGCATAAATCGACGCTTATTGTCGCGTGCGCGCCGTTGCTCATTTCAAGAACTAATGCGCAATTGTCTTCGCAGTCTTTATGGCTCGGATGGGCGAAGTTTCCCTGCATTGCCATGACGCTGCGAAAGCCCAGGCTTGTTATGTAATGGATAAAATCGAGTGCGTGGATGCCCACCCAGCCGATTGTCCCGCCGTATGTTTTGCGGTCGGCGAACCAGTCCGGCCGTGTGCCCCATTTATAGCTCTTGCGTCCGTTGGCAAGGACCGCTTCGCCGATATCGCCGTTGCGATAGATATCGCGTGCCGTGATGAATGCACCCTCCGAACGCATCGAGTGCATTGCGAAAAGTTCCACCTTATTATCTTTTACCGCCTTAAAAAGTTCCGCCAGTGACTCATGAGTCAGCGCCAGAGGTTTTTCGCAGATTAGATGGCAGCCGGCATTCGCCGCCTCGATAGCTATTTCGGCGATTTTATCCAGCCGCGTGCTGATTACCGCCACATCCGGCCGAATCTCGGCCAACATTTTTCGATAGTCCTCGTATCGCTTGATTTTGTCGCTGTAAATCTCGTGGTTGGTAACAGTAACGGGTGGCTCATCCTTTAGTGCAGGGGCGAAAGCGACAAGTTCCGCCTCAGCCATTTTGATCATATCGTCGAAGACAAATACCGAATGGCCGAAACCGCCGATACTCACCACTTTCAGTTTGCTCATCGATTCTCCTGTTACGAACGTAGGGGCAACTCGGGACCCCATTTTGCAAAAAGAACGCAAAATGGGAACCCTGCAATATGGTTGCCCAGAGCTTACCCAGAGCTTGCCGATTGGGCGGCCACTTGGGGCCGCCCCTACAGATGCTTCTATACCACAAACCGGCATTTCCTGCAATTGATTTTTACTCGTTCCGTTTCCAAAAAGTAATGTCATGTTTTGTCATTACTGCGAAAGCAGTCCCGTCAGGGATACCTAACGGCGGAATCCATTTTTTTTATTTCTGGATTCCGCATCAGGTGCGGAATGACATGAAGAATAAATTGAAACTTGTTTAATAGAAACTGTACTGATATGCTTTCGCGGATTTATCCGAATGATCAATAACTATATGAAGTAGAAAAACACATAGACTTGAATCCAATGAGATGCTAATAGTCTTTTCGATTAGTCGAAAGGACTATTGACTTAATATTATTTATATTTTTCTTGTTAAGCTGTCCTTAAGACTCCCTATGGAGAACAAAGTGAAGCATCTGGTTAGCGAAGAGAACATCGTCATCGGTAAAAAATAATAATACCCAAAACGGCATTTCCTGCAATTGATTTTTGCCGATGAGCTTTTGCAGGTAGGCTTGGATTATCAATCACTATGTAAAGAAGAAAAATAAAAAGTCTTTAATTCAATAAAAAGCTAATAGTCCTTTTGATTAATCAAAAGGACTATTGACCTGATATTAAAAAACATGAGTGTTTAATGCTTTATTATATTCCAAACATGGTGTATTCGGTCTTTTGGTTGGTGTAATTCATTCCCTAAACCATAGATCCTATCCACTGTTTTTATTCTTTCCGGCGCGTTTCCTGCAATTGATTTTTGCCGGTATGCTTTGGTGGATTTGTCCGGATGAGCACTTACTCTGTTATGAAGAAAAATATAAATTTAGACATTGAATTGAAAGTTTATAGTGTGTCGCTGCGATTGGGTCGTTAAAGATATTGAGTCCACTTTTCTTCATTAATGATGAAGATAGGACATCCTTTTTTCTTGTAATCAATGGCCTTTTCGATTTTTCTACCGTGACTAGTATTAGCCCACTCATGACTTGCTAATGTTCCTATTACGAGGTAGTTCAAGTCCATTCGAACATTTGGGAGGACGATCCCTTCTCTTACATCTATTGCTCTTTCACAAGCCTTTCTTGTGCCATAGATAAAGTTTCCTGTGAAACAAAATGAATTTCCCGTAATTTCAATTGATTCAATATTATCAATTGGTAGTCCAGATGATAGCCCAGATGTTGCTCCAGTATCTTGGAAGGTTCCACCAAGTAATTCTGTCAGTGTTTGCTTAAGATAATCCCTCTCTTCTTCGGTAATAATTCCATCAGATAAAACGTCACGAATTCTGGCATATATTACCTCTCCAGGCCAGGTTGTTGCGATTTCTTGGTTATCGGATAACCAGACATTAAGGAATTGGATTTCTTCGTTATTTAAGATACCGTCGGCCATTAATCCCGCACAGATACCGATCAAAGATTCACAAGAACGTTTAAGAAGTCTTGCTTCTGTCGCGGCTCTTCTCGCATAAGAATCTTCCATATTACAATCACTCTTTAAATCTATTTATTATTTCTCTTGATTTTCTTCATACACGGGTCTTTTAATCCTGCTTCCGTATTTATCTGTTTCCACACGATAGCCAAGCAGTTTTTTATTTGGGTCAATCTTTTCAGTCATAATAATTTCATCTTCTAACCTCTTTTTTCTTGTTGTATCTGGGCTAGTTTTTCCGAATTTAAAAATAAAACCGATTCCAATTGCATGACTGTCACCTGTCCATTGGCCTTCGACGTTGAAAGCTGCATTTTTATCCATCTCTAATAACAAGCCGGCGTAACCGCCGAACTCCGAAGCCTGCTTGAGATCGAATGTTAAATGACTTCCCATAATATCAACGTCTTCGTTTCCTTGAATCAAATGCATATATGGACCACCATATAAACAGAGATTTTGGTTGTGATAGCTTGGTCCAAATGCGAATTGAAACTCATAAAGGTCAACCTCATCGCTAAAAGAATAAAAACCGAAATTTACGACTTCGCTTGCATAAGTGCTATTAATTTGAAATAAGGATCCCCAATCTAAATTTTCAGAATTAGAAAAGGTAGTTTTAAGACCAACACCCCAGCCGAAATTCCTATCGTAGTTTTCCAATTGAGCAGCTCCAAATCTAAAGAAGATTTCAGATTTATCCATCATCCCAATACCAATTCTCGCGCTTATAAAGTCCGTTTCAATATCTTCCAGAGTACCCTTAAGGCCGTAACCTTCAATTTCAATATCAGTCTGACCATTTGAATATTCCAGTGAAAGATTGGATTGTCCTTTTTGGAGCCCACTGACTGGCGGACCCATTCGAGTGACGGCAAAAACTGAATTGAAAATTAGGAAGTATATAAGTATTTGAATAGATTTTTTCATTATTGCCTCCGTTTTTATTTATTCACAGTAATAGATCCGAAAGGATACCAATAACAGACAGCATTTGTCTATTGTGGTAACTACGTATTTTTGGCATTTTGTTATCCACCAACGACTATAAAAGCCGGTGGGGCGGAGCCGCCACCCTACATAATAGGCGTATCTCACGGGGAAGATATTGATTGGAAAATCCTCGAAAATCTCATTTTTTTTTGTATTTTTGATGGAGAATTGCCACGGCCCTAAAAATCAGGACTCGCAATGACCGCTTTTTATGCTGGTGGGGCAGAGCCACCACCTTACCTGCTATACGCTAAACGCTGTCCGCTGAATGCTTGAGTGGCTTGTCATTGACATTTTTCGGCGAAAATCGGGGAATTCTCCTTACATTCGGCCGATTGCCGGTATAATAATAAACAGCATACAGCGAGTAACGTATGGCGGATAGACAAAAAAAGTTAAAAGTAAAAAGCACGCCCTGAGCAAAGTCGAAGGGGTAAAAGTTCAAAGCATGCCCTGAACGGAGCCGAATGGGTTAAAAATAACATAAAAATTCCATATTTAGCCCTCAAGCCAGCTTGAGGGGGGCAAAAAAATTGAAAACAAACCCAATTTGGGGCAGGCCCAAATTGGTGTAAGCTCTTTTTTGACAAGTAAATAGGGGGAAATAGCCCGGATTTTACCGGCGAAAAAACAAAGCCAATTATTTCGTATTGCGTGATGTGTGGTGCGTATTGCGTAATGGAATTTGAAACAGGTCAAATCTGTGAAATCTGTGGTTATCCGAAGAAGACGGCCATGAGGATGCCTGCGGCGGCGACGAAAAGGGTAGGGGGCAGGACCTTGATGATGATTTTGGTCAGTGGCGCATCGAAGTAGCTGGCCGAAAGAGCCATGCACAGGTGCACGGGTGTAAGAAACAGCCCGACCATCAGGCCGGAGAAAGCGAGGGTTTCGAGTCCCATTTTGGCCTGTTCGCCGGTCCCGATGAAGGGGATGAGGAACGGAAACGTAATCGCGACGGTCGGCATTGTTACGCCGGTCAGGAACGAGACCAGAAACGGCAAAAAGAAGATCACGATATATACCGGCACGTTCATCTCGGAGAGGAACCTGACGACATCGTCAATGGCGTGGCCCGCTTCGAGGTTGAGCTTGAACAGCAGGGCGCCGAGAATTAAAAAAACAAAGTCGGGTTCGAGTCCCGATTTAAAAATTCCCGACCAGCGATTCAATGTCACCTTATGGAAACAAAGGAAGATAGTTATTGCAAAAAGCAGCCCGGCAGCAGGGGGTATATTTGCCACAGCGTAGAGTGTCGCCACTACAACAATCGGCCAGAATGCGTGCGCGAAGTTTTGTAAATTGTGCGCTATCGGCGCATGGGATTGTTTTTCCTTGCTCCTCGGCGGGATGCCAAAAAGCAGCAGGAAAATTATGCCGCCGGTAGTACCGCATATTGTGATAGCGATGTTATGCGAAATGAGGGTAAGCACGGATATGCCGAACATACTTTGGATCAGCAGAACGGCGGGAAATAACGGCCAGACTGTTTCCCACTGGTGGCGGAAGAAAAAATTTATCGCCGCCTGGCGCGAGCGTTCGACGCCGATGTGGTCGCCGAGGTCCCGTACCATCGGAGCCGAGAGCATAATTCCGCCGGGAGTCGGCAGCAGGCCCATCATCATCGGGATAGTCGCCATGGCGAAACGCCGGCTTCGGAAAAGGCCTTGGAGTGCCGGCACTAAACGCTGCGAGACGCCGGTTTCTTTCATCGCCGTGCCGAGCACGTTGACCAGCATTACAAGGGCGGTCAGTGTGATAAAAAGGTATCCGGTGGTCTGGCTCAATGGCTTTGTGTTCCATTCATCGACGGCGGTCGCCCAAAAATGCCCCGGAGTGACACGAAGAAATACCGCCAGGGCGATAGAGGAGAGCAGCATTGCTCGTCCCAGCTTGACTTTTACGTGCAGCAGAACAACCAGCAATGCCAGCGCCAGAGCCATTGAAATCAGTGCATACATTTTTTGTTTGGATAAATTCCTGAATGTATTATTTGTTTAATTTTTCCGCTTCCAGATTTGCGACGACTACTGCTCCGCAGGTATCTCCCCAAACGTTGACTGCGGTTCGGAGCATGTCCAGCAATCTGTCCACGGCAAGAATCATTGCAATACCTTCGATCGGGAGATTAACCGCCTTGAGTACAATGACCATAGTAATAAGACCGGCCCCCGGAATAGCGGCGGCACCGATTGAGGCGAGCGTCGCAGTGAGCATGATAACCAGTTGTTGCCAGATGCCCATCTCGATCCCATACGCCTGTGCGATAAACATTGCCGCTACTGCTTCATATAAGGCTGTGCCGTCCATATTTATCGTAGCGCCCAACGGCAGGACAAAGCTCGTTATTTTATTGGATACGCCGGTGTTCTCCTGCAGGCAATCCATGGTAATCGGCAATGTCGCGGCACTGCTGGCCGTGCTGAAAGCTGTTGCTATCGCGCTGAATACGTCTTTGAAAAGCTTCACGGGGGAAAGTTTGCCGAAAATTATCAGCAGTGTCGGCAAAATTACAAGGGCGTGGATTAACAGACCCAGAATTACCGTCACCATGTATAACAACAGCGGCCTCAAGACAGACAATCCCATAGTGCCGATTGTGTATGCCATCAAGGCAAAAATCCCGATGGGGGCGAGTCGCATAATCCAGCCGGTTATTTTCATCATAACGGCGTTAAAGGCTTCGAACAGAATCGCCAGCGATTTACCTTTTTCACCAATACTGCTGATTGCGATCCCGAGCAGGATGGAGAAAAATATTATCGAGAGCACTTTATCTTTTGCCATAGCATCGAACAGATTTTCCGGCAGGATATCCGTAAGAATCGAAATGATCGTTGGTGCTTCTCGTTCCGAGAGGTCTGCGGCCGCCTCGGCTCCGATATTTATGCCGACACCGGGATTTATCAGATTTACCAGTATAAGTCCGATGCCCACCGCAAGGGCCGTCGTAGCCATATAATAAAGAAATGTTTTGAGTCCTATTCGGCCCAGTTTTTTAATGTCACCGAGGCTGACAATGCCCGCTACCATTGATGCTATAATCAAAGGGATGATAATGACTTTAAGCAGGCGTATGAAAAGATCACCCAGGATTTTAATATGAGCAGTTTTTTCACCGAAGATGATTCCCGCGACAAGCCCAAGAACAATCGCAATAATAATTTGTGTGTGAATCTTCAGTTTCAAGACCGACTCCACTATTACAACTGTTTTTTCATTTCCAGAGCTTTTTCGATGAGCTCCTCGCGGCTGATTTGCTGCCTGGGTGAAAGTTCGAATGTCCATTCGTAGGAATCGACGATTCTTTTCGGATAGACATTCTGGGCGAAGAAATCGAACGGGAAATTATCATACCACGGACCTTTGAGGTTGCGATGGGTATTGAGAGTTTCGAAACCGGATTTGCTTATCCTGACCCGGTAATCGCCGTACCAGTTGAAAGGTACTGTCACCGGCGAGGTGCCTATCTCCTCGTCGTTGAGCACGACCAAAGCCCCTTCGGGTTTGGTATTGATTGTAAGCTCACGTTCGACGCAGCCGCTCAATAAAGAAACGGCGATAAAAAAAACAGCCGTCATAGCGGGTATTTTTTGCTTTGCCATAAAAATATCCTCAAATCAAACAAGATCCATTGAATGCATATTATAAGGCGTGAAAGAAAAGATGAAAGTCCAAAGATTCCGGTTTTATTTTCAATCGGCCGGTACGCATCTGCCCTGTGCCCAGTATCGCAGGCATTCGACACGTTCGGCAAGAGTGACCGAAAGCGGCGGCGAGCCTTTGAGGACGGCCAGAATTCTTTCCGTGTTGAGGCCTTCCCTGTCGGTGAATGCTTCGTGCAGAGCCGATATGACCGCCTGCTCGATTTCCGCGCCGCTGTAACCTTCGGACGCTTCGGCCAATATCGCCAGGTCGAACTTTTTGGGGTCCCGCTTGCGTTTTTTCAGGTGTATGGCGAATATTTCCCTTCGTACGGATTGCTTCGGGAGGTCAACGAAGAATATTTCATCGAACCGTCCCTTGCGCAGAAGTTCGGGAGGCAGGGCCTCGATGTCGTTGGCCGTTGCAACGACGAAAACCGGTGCCTGGCGATCCTGCAGCCAGGTCAAAAGGGTTCCGAACATTCTTTTGGACAGTCCTCCATCGGTGCTTTGACTGGCGGCGGAGGCAAAACCCTTTTCGATTTCATCGATCCAGAGAATTACCGGTGACATCATCTCGCACTGCCGCAACGCCTGGCGAAGGTTACGTTCGGATTCGCCGATGTAGCTGTTATACAGAGCGCCCGGGTCCAGCTTCAAAAGCGGCTGATGCCAGGCGGTCGCTATCGCCTTGGCGCATAGACTTTTGCCGGCTCCCTGGACGCCAAGCATGAGCAGGCCTCTGGGAGCTTCGAGACCGAACTGTATCGCCTTGGAGGTGAATGCTTCTTTCCGCTGATTGAGCCATTTTTTCAGGCGTTTCATGCCGCCGATTTCGCTCAGATCAAGGGGTGTCTCGATGTACTCGAGCAGGCCGCCGCGTTGAATCATCCTGCGCTTACCTGCAATGATCGCGTTGATGTCGTTGTCGTCGAAACGCTGATCGTTGATTACCGTATCGGCGATAATCCTCTCGGCCTGCCGGCGGCTAAGACCGCGGAGATTGCGTACGATTGTCGCCAGGCCTTCTTTTGTGATGCCTATTTCTATGGGTGTTTTACAATGGATTCGCTGCAGGGTCCTGCGCGTAATATCTTTTAATTCGTTTTCATCCGGGAAAGATATTTCAAAACGCCTTGTGTAAGATTTGATGACTTCGGGCAGATTATCGTTGCTGTCGATCATAATCAGCGTGCTGCCGTTTTTTTCGAAACAGTCGAGAAGGTCACGCAGTGCCCGCAAAGCCAGTCCCGTTTTCAGGTGCTCGGTCAGGTCCAAGGTGACACAGAGTGTCCCCGGTTTTGCACCGGAGAAGTGTACGAGACCGGCCGCCGGTGTTTCGGTATCGCCTATGAAAAGGCTGTCGGTGAGCAGACCGTCTTTTACACCGCCGGCAACGGACCATATCAACATGCTTCGTTCGAGGCCGAGTGCGACCTGGCGTACGGTTTCAAGGGCGTATTGCTCTTCGAATGTGATAACGGATATACAGCAGTTACCGCCGTTTATTAGTTGTTCGAATCGCTCAATATCATCCATTCGATACTGCCTCGCGTGAACTTTATTATCAAGAATGTATCTCGCTCTCAATTAGGATATATGGACAGCAAACATTTCATTGAGGCGGCTTTTTCAAAATATACCTGTTTCCATTATATCGAATAATTCAAAAAAGTAAAAGGGAAAAGTTAATTATCACCAATCTGTTGTTAGGACTGCTTTGCTTTCGATAAAGGGGACAATATTTAATGTAGAGTTAAGCCCGAACCTGCCGAAGATAGTGACAGAACGATAAGTTTTATCAATTAAAATTTACTATTTAAGTTGAGATATTGTTTTCTGCCGTTATAATTCAAGGCTGGACCGGCAAAGATACCGGGAAATATTGAGATTTCGAATGAGAAACGGATTTCGAAGAATCAACTGTATATTTCATTTCATCGGGGGTTTGCTTTTAATATTGTCTCTGATTGTTTTGTTCCCGCTCATCGTTGTCACCGCTTATTGGGGACAGATGGGCGATGGCCGCAGTACCGCAATTGCTTTTCTCGCTACGGCAATAATCTCATTTTTATTGGGAATTACATTACGCTCAATATTTAAGTCTGAAACACTTGATACGACCGGTGCCATGCTTTTATGTGCTCTCGGCTGGATTTTTATTTCCGCCATAGGGGCCATACCATTTGTAATCGCAAATGGTGTGAATTACCTCGATGCTTATTTTGAATCGATGAGCGGTTTTACCACTACAGGGATCACGGTTTTTTCCGGTCTCGATGATATGCCGAGAAGCATATTATTCTGGCGGTCGCTTACTCAATGGCTCGGCGGCATTGGAATACTTTCCTTTTTTCTGGCCGTTACCTATCAGGCCGGAGGAGCTCATCATATCTTCGGAGCCGAGAGTCATAAAATTTCATCCGGCAGACCCAAGCCGGGACTTTTTAGTACCCTAAGAATACTCTGGGCGATTTATGTATTATTTACCTTACTGGCGGCGGTGGTCTTTGTTCTTGAGAAGATGCCGGTTTTCGATGCCATCTGTCACGCTTTCTCAACTTTGTCCACCGGTGGTTTTTCGCCGCATGACAGCAGTATTGAGTTCTATGGCATAACGGGACATCCCAATTACAGGATGATTGAATATACTGTCACTTTTTTCATGATGCTCGGTGGAATAAATTTTCTTATTCATTACCGTGTTATGACAAGAGATTTTAAGGCGCTCTGGGACAATATTGAGGTTAGATACTGGTGGCGGCTAATCGCTGCATTCACCGCTGTTATCATAATCGATCATCTTTATAAGACCGGAGCTTTGAGCGAGCTGTTTACACGTGGCACTCCGGTCAAACTCGGTGAATTCGAGCGTTCTTTCCGGTACGGAATATTTCAGGTGATTTCTGTTATGACCACGACCGGTTTCGGGACAAAAGATATTGGCTCCGATTTTTTCGGTGCGCTGTCAAAACAATTGTTCCTTGTTATGATGGTCATCGGCGGCTGTGTCGGCTCAACGGGAGGCGGGTTTAAGGTCTTGCGTATAGCCATATTGAACCGGCTGATGTTCAGAGAGCTTTTCAAACTGAGAGTTTCCGATAAAGCTTCTGCAGGACTGGTAATAGATAAAAAAATAGTGTCTGATGACGAGGTACATCGAGTGGCGGCTTTATTTTTCACATGGATGGCGTTGTTATTAATCGGAGGTGGAATTACAGCTCTTTTCTCGAATCAAGGTCCCTGGGAATCATTCTCCGGGATGTTTTCCGCAGTAGGCAATATCGGTCCTTGTTACATCTCGGTAAAGGATATGATAACAATTCATCCTGTTGTGAAGCTGACTTATATATTCGGCATGTTGGCCGGGAGATTGGAAATTTTGCCGGTTTTGCTTTTGTTTTCCAGAAAAGCCTGGAGATAAATACTTTATCCTATAAACAGAAAAAAGTTATCAGTATTTGGAGGTAGAAACAATGTATATTGTTGTCGCCGGCGGGGGAATGGTTGGTGGTGTGCTTGTACGCAGGCTGCTGGATAACAAGCATGATGTGGTCTTAATTGAGCAAAATAAAACAATCTGCGATAAATTGTACGCGGAAAGCGGAGTTGTTGCCATCAACGGCGGGGCCACCAGCATTGAAGCGTTGAGTGAGGCAGGCATTCAAAAGGCCGATGTGTTTGTTGCTGCAACAGGTTCCGATGCCGATAATCTTGCCTGCGCGATTTTGGCCAAGAGCTTCGAAGTACCCCGGATTATAGTCAGAATGAGACACCCCGCCTATAAAAATGCTTATCGAGTTGCCGGAGTGGATTCGATTATTCGCGTTACGGACCTGATGGTGAACCAGATGATGATGGAAATAGAAAATCCTGAAGTCAGGAGAATAACGTCCATTGGCGGTGGTAAAGCGGATATTTTTATAGTTGTAGTTCCTGATGGGGCAAAAATTGCAGGCAAGAGTGTTAAGGACATTGTCGGAAGTCGCCATTTCCCGCCTCAATGTGTTTTCATAGCGATCTATAATCTGGAAACGGAAGAACTCTCAATTCCCAGGGGAAATCAAATAGTTAATGAAGGTGATGAGCTGTTTTTAGTCTCGACAACTGAAAACATCAAAAAGGCGGTGGATTTTCTGACCGCCGGGCATAGAAAGTAGCACCGTTTAATAAGGCTGAATCGGAGTATTTATAAAGTTTTTTCCACAAATGGGGTGAAATAGAATATTTTCCGCCTTGGATGGCATAACTTAAAAGGAACGCTCAAAATCATTGACAGTGATACCTGTAAGCTGTAAGTTATTGTCGTTTAAATTGTTTTTAATGTGTTAGTGGTGTCTTTGTTATGAAAATTTCGCTGGATTGGTTAAATGATTATATCGAAACCGGCCTCGATGCCGGGCGGATTGCAGAGATTTTAATCGACCAGGGATTTCCCTGTGAAGGGATAGAGCATATCGGCGGCGATTCCGTGATCGATGTCGAAGTCACCAGCAACCGGGGTGACTGCCTGAGCTATATCGGCATAGCACGGGAATTGGCTGTTGCTACCGGTAAAGAATTAAAAATACCCGAAGTCAAAACGGACGAATCGGATAAAGATGTTACGGAGTTTGCCGATGTCGAGATTCTTGAGCCGGATTTGTGTTGCCGTTATACCGCACGGATTATCGATGGTGTCAAAATCGGTCCGTCGCCGGACTGGCTCAGAAAACGCCTCGAAGCCGTGGGACTTCGCAGCGTTAATAACGTGGTTGATGCGACCAACTACGCGATGATGGAAACGGGCCAGCCGCCACACGCTTTTGATTATGCAAAAGTAAGCCAGGGAAAAATAATAGTCAGAAAAGCTTTTGCAGGTGAGCGTTTGGTCAGTATTGACGGCACTCAGTGCGACCTTAATACTGATATGCTGGTTATTACCGATCCGCAGGGGCCTGTGGCAATAGCCGGTGTTATGGGAGGGCTGGATTCCGAAGTAAGTGACACAACCACAACCATTCTCCTGGAAGATGCATATTTCGATCCTGTTTCCATCCGGACGACTTCTCGCAGGCTCAATTTACCCTCGGAGGCGGCTTTCCGGTTCGAGCGAATCGTCGATATTGAGAAGGTGGACTGGGCCTCACTGCGGACTGCACAGCTCATCACTCAGGTTGCAGGCGGTAAAGTGGCAAAGGGTGTTGTGGATGTTTATCCCAAAAAGCAATCGTTGAAAAAAGTAGGCTTGAGGTTGTCGCGTTTGAATAAATTGCTCGGTATTGATGTCCCCGGCGAGAAGGCGGTGAAGATTCTTTCGGCTTTATGTTTCGAGCCGCAGGTTCGGGACGGTATGATAAACTGTGTAGTACCTTCGTGGCGAAGCGATGTGTATCGTGAAGTTGATTTAATCGAGGAAGTCGCGCGCATACATGGATATAGTAAAATTCCGACGGAGGAAAAAATCAGTATCGAAGTAGTTCCCGTTAACGAACGGCAAAAACTGATTGAGTCTGTCGGCACATATCTGAACGGCTGCGGCTTTTATGAAACAATCAACGTCGGCTTTGTAAGCAATTCGGTGGCCGAACTTTTCAACGAAAAAACAGACGGGTATTTAACTGTAAAAGACGAGGCGAGAAAAGGTGCCAATATCCTTCGCCAGACACTTATCGGCTCTTTGATGGGAGTGCTCAAAACAAATTTGAACGTGAAAAATTCCCCATGCATGATATATGAAATAGCGGAGACTTTTGTGTCGGTGCCTGGCCGGGCTGGTGGTTTGCCGGAAGAGACGACGAAACTTGCCCTGACCTGTGACGGTGATTTGAGGGAGCTTAGTGGTGTGATAGATGGTTTGATAAATAATATTTCCAGGGATGTACAGGTGACTTTGGCTCCTGTAGAATTAAAATGGGCGCAGACCGGCGCACAAATAATTGTGAATTCCCAGCCAATCGGAACGGCGGGGATTGTCGGCGAGGCGGTGAAAAAGAAGTTCGATTTTAAAGACGTGACACCCTGTGCCGCGGAGCTGGAATTTAAGTATCTGTTATCTTTGAGCAGTAATGAGTTCGAGGTGAGGCCCATTCCGAGATTTCCCGCCGTACAACGGGACCTTTCGATAATCGTGGATGAGTCGGTTCGCTGGGCGGATATAATAGAGGTGGTAAGGAACAATGCCTCCGGGGAGCTACAGGATGTTAAATTTGTCGGGATATATCGCGGCAAAGGAATACCGGCAGGTCGAAAAAGCGTTACATTATCACTGCAATTCAGGGATGAGCAAGGCACACTCACACACGAGACGGTTGATAAATTTCAGGCCGATATAGTCAAAGGTCTGGCCCAGTCCGTCAACGCCATATTGCGAGATTCATAGCAAATTTCATTTCTTTTAGAACTACAGTTTTTATACGTTTTATTAAATATTTTTTTACCTTTGAAATTGTCTTTAGAAAAAAGGGGTTGAGAGCCGAAAAAGCATATATGTAAGGGGCAAAAAGCAGCAATTATTTGTCCTGAAAAAATGTATTTTATTGACTTTTGTGCAGGAATTTGGTATATAATAAGGTTGCGGGCTAACCCCTGCAGTGTTCGTATTGAAAGTATGTGTTTGAAAGAACCGATACCCGTACTCAGGGAAATCAGGCCTTGATGGATCGGAAAAGCCTACCTGATAGGACTTTCGGACACAAGCAACGATTGCCCACTTGGAAGTAATGGGTTCTTTTCGAACTCTTTCTTACGACACTCGCGGAGGAGGGCCGCGCAACAGATTAAAAGGCCTGTGTTTAACGGGCCTTTTTTATTTATATAAGGGGGTATAACAATATAGGACGTTAAGACCTCTCTATTACACTGCTTTTTGGGCTTAAGCCGGGGAATATTTTTGTCGATTACAACCATTAGAAAAACTTGAAGACTAACTTTGAGGAGACAGGAATATGGCAACAGTGCGCAGCTTCACCGTTGTACCGGCACTACAGGATCCTTTGTCGGAGCTCGATACTATCGCCAGGAATATGTATTGGTCATGGGATTCTGAATTTATTGAATTATTTAAGCGCATTGACAGCAATATGTGGTTTGCCTGCGGCCATAATCCTGTCAGACTGCTTGGCAGCATTCCGCAGACGAAACTGGATGCTTTAGCCGATAATCAGGGCTTCTTAAATCAATTACAACGAGCCGCGGAAAAACTAAAAGCTTATCTTGGTGAGCAGACCTGGTATGACAGGGTTTGTTCGGAATCGGACAAACCGACTATAGCCTATTTCAGTGCCGAATTCGGCGTTCATGAATGTCTGCCCATTTATGCCGGCGGTTTGGGAATTCTTGCAGGGGACCACTTGAAAAGTGCTTCCGATCTCGGAATTCCTTTGATAGGTGTGGGGCTGATGTACCAAAAGGGTTATTTCCGTCAGTATCTTAATATCGACGGATGGCAGCAGGAAGTATATGTCGAGAACGATTTTTACAATATGCCGATAGAGCTTGTTCGTAAAGACAGCGGCCGACCTTTAACGATTAGCGTTGAATATCCCGGCAGGTGTGTAGTTGCCCGGATATGGCGTGTTTACATCGGCAGGGTAAAATTATTTCTGCTGGATACCAACCTGCCCGTTAATTCCCCTATAGATCGTATGATTACCAGCAGTCTTTACGGGGGAGACCGTGAGCTGCGGATTCGCCAGGAGATTATGTTGGGGATCGGCGGCTTAAAAGCTCTGTCGCTTATGGGCATCCGGCCCACGGTTTGTCACATGAACGAAGGACATGCCGCTTTTATGGCGCTGGAAAGAATTCGGGAGCTCAGAAGTGCTACCAATATGACTTTCGATGAAGCCATTGAAGCTACCAGGGCCGGTAATGTCTTTACAATCCATACGTCGGTTAAAGCCGGTCTCGATGAATTCCGTGTGGAATTAATGGACAAATATTTTGGTGGATATTTCCCGAAGCTCGGAATTAACAGACAGCGTTTTTTAGCATTGGGCAGAATTCTTCCCGACGATGACGGCGAACCGTTTAAAATGCCGGTTTTAGCATTACGGCTTAGCAGCTATTCGAACGGCGTAAGCAAACTGCACGGGCGGGTGTCACGGGGAATATGGGGCTGCCTTTGGCCGGGAACACCTCTCAACGAGGTGCCTATAATTTCAGTTACGAACGGAATCCACATAAAGAACTGGATTTCAGATGAGCTCGGTTGTCTTTATGACAAATATCTCGGACCCAGCTGGGCGGATGAAGCGATGGATCAAACTCTTTGGGGATCAATAGACCAGATTCCCGATGAAGAGCTCTGGCAGATACACAAACGATGTAAAGAACAGCTAATTGTATTTGTTCGCAACAGGCTTAAGGCCCAGATGCAGCGTAGAGGCACATACCATACCGAACTAAACCATGCCGAAGAGGTTCTTGATTCCGAAGCTCTGACAATTGGTTTTGCCAGGCGTTTTGCCGGTTATAAAAGAGGTAATCTTTTGTTGAAAAATCCGGACCGGCTTATGAAGCTGCTGAACGATAGTAACAGGCCGATGCAGATCGTATTTTCCGGCAAGGCTCATCCCAAAGATACGGAAGGTAAAGATATAATTCGTCAGATCGTACATTTTGCGAATCAAAACAGCGTCAGGCGTCGCATAGTTTTTCTGGAAAACTACGATATCGATATAGCGAGGTTCTTGGTCAGAGGAGTTGATGTCTGGTTGAATAATCCCCGCAGACCGATGGAAGCCAGCGGTACGAGTGGTATGAAAGCGGCGGTTAACGGCGTATTGAATATGAGTACTGCCGACGGCTGGTGGTGTGAAGGTTATACGCCGGAGGGCGGCTGGATTATCGGTGCCGGTGAAAACTGCGATGATGTTGACTATCAGGATGTAGTGGAATCTCAGGCCATCTATGATATGTTGGAAAATGAGGTTATCCCGCTTTTCTATACCCGTTCGGCGGACAATCTCCCGCGAGCATGGATTCGCAGAGTGAAAAATTCTATTAAGTGGATAGCACCGCGGTTTAACACGAACAGAATGGTCGCCGAATACACGCGGAGATTTTATCATCCTTCTACCGCAAAATGGCGCTATTTGAATGCGGAAGAATGTTCCAAAGCCAAGGCTTTTTCGAGCTGGAAGGCCCAGATGAAGAATGACTGGCCCGAGCTTGCCGTATCGGATGTGATTATGCAGGTCCAAAATGACGATGGTCAGCAGGAAATCAATCCCAAGAAGCCCCTGCTCAAAGTAGGATCTCAGTTATGTATCAGAGCACGAATAAAACTCGGGAAAATAAAACCAAACGATGTATCGGTTGAGCTATATCATGGTCCGGTTGATAACTGGGAGAATATAAAAGACGGTTCGGCCGTGCGAATGGATTATGAAAAAGTCGCGGAACAGGAAGGTGAGCACTGGTTTGTCGGTTCAATGCCCTGTAGTGAGACCGGACAGCGTGGTGTGACGGTTAGAATTTTGCCGAAACATCCCGATTTGACTAATCCCTATGAGATGGGCCTGATTCTCTGGGAAGCCAAGTAGAGTCTTACTTGTTCTCTTGTTCGCTTAGAAGCTCATAAACTTCATCGGCGGAATTAACATTTTCAAGTCTGGTTTTGAATTCCTCGTTCAGCATTAGTCTGCTTATTCTTGCTAAAGCCTGAATATGAGGCCCGGTCTGGTTGGCCGGTGAAACTAACAGAATCAAAATTGTTACCGGTTTGCCGTCGATACTTTGAAATTCGATCGGCTCATGTGCTATGCCGATTGCCATGACAAGTTCTTTTACGGCTTTGCATTTTCCGTGGGGGATGGCTATTCCGGCACCGGTTCCTGTGCTTTGTGTTCGTTCACGTGTCAGGACCGCATCCAAGGCTGCGTCTCTGTCTAACAATAATCCTTGTGCGTCGAGCAGGTCCACAAGTTCGGTTATTACAGCTTCCTTATCTTTGCTTTCGACCGGAACTTTTACGCAGTTAGGCTGCAATATTTGTGTAAGAATCATCTTAAATTTGTCCTATAATATACGACTGATACCAAAATTACATATAAACCTAACATTATACTAAAATATATTCTTATGCTCATCAATTTTTTGAAAAATATACATTTTTTTGTTAATATCTCTTATTTCTGCCTTCTGAACAGATATTTTTTATTCTTTACATCAATATAATATTAGAATAGTATCTGATTTCTTTGAATTCATAAGATTAAGAAACTACCGGTTATAGTAATGGAAAAAATAGAACTTTACGACACAACTCTTCGTGACGGTATGCAGGCCGAAGGCGTAAGTTTTTCACTCGAAGACAAGATCGCAATTGCCCGGTGTCTTGACAAGCTGGGTATCGGTTATATCGAGGGTGGTTTTGCCGCTTCCAATCCCAAGGAAATGAAGTTTTTCGAAGAGTCTGCAAAGCTGGATCTGAAAAATTCCAAGATTGTCGCATTTGGTAATACTCGAAGAGCCAATTCATCGGTTTCAGATGACCTCTCGCTCAATTCAATCCTCTCATGCAAGACACGGGCTGCTACATTGGTCGGTAAAGCGTGGGATATGCATGTAACAGATGTATTGGGTTGTTCGCTTGAGGACAATTTAAAAATATGTGCCGAATCTGTGGAGTATCTCAAGAAAAAGGGCCTTCAGACTTTTTTCGATGCCGAGCATTTTTTTGACGGTTATAAGGAAAATCCCCAATACGCTATGAAAGTCCTCTCTGCTGCTGCGGAGGCCGATGCTGATGTTCTCGTGCTTTGCGAGACGAACGGCGGCTGTTTACCATTCGAAGTGTATGATATCACGCAGGCAGTCTGTAGGGAATTCGGGACAAAGATTGTCGGAATTCACACTCATAATGATACCGACTGTGCGACAGCCAATACTCTTTCTGCCGTCCGTGCCGGAGCTCGACATGTGCAGGGCACAATTAACGGACTCGGCGAACGTTGCGGCAATGCAAATTTGTGCGCACTTGTGCCTAACCTGGCATTCAAACTGGGCTTTGAGGTTCTAAGCGCCGAGCAAATCTCAACTTTGACGGAAGTGTCTCGCTATATTATCGAGATAGGTAATTTGACACCGGTTATGAATATGCCTTATGTGGGTGAAAGCGCTTTTGCCCATAAAGGCGGATTACATGTGAACGCACTGCGTAAAAGTAAGCGAACTTATGAGCATATTGCGCCGGGACTTGTCGGAAACGAAAGACGTTTTCTTATTTCGGAATTGAGCGGCAGATCTACTGTTTTGGACAAGCTTGAAAAAACTCAGATTAACGAAGACAAGGAATTGGCGGGAAAGATACTCAATCGTGTTCAGGAGCTTGAGAATCAGGGTTATCAGTTCGAAGCCGCAAACGCGAGCTTTGATTTGTTGATTAAAAAAATAATCGGTTCGTATAAGCCGTTTTTCGATTTGATTAAATATCATATAAACGTGGAAAAACGTGCAACCGGCCAGATTGTTACCGAGGCGACCGTCAAGCTCAAGGTGGGGGACCAGGTTGAGCATGTTGTCGGCGAAGGCGACGGCCCGGTTAATGCGCTGGATGCCGCTTTGCGAAAGTCACTGGATAATTTCTATCCGTCTCTGAAGGAAATCCATCTGATTGATTACAAAGTTCGTGTCGTCAATGCCGGCGCCGGCACGGCAGCCCGCGTCCGAGTAATAATCGAATCGAGGGACAAACATTCCATCTGGGGCACTGTCGGTGTTTCCGAGAATATCATCGAAGCTTCCTGGCAAGCTCTGGTCGATTCCGTCGAGTACAAGCTGCAAAAAGACATTAAGTGACACTCGATCTGGCTGCGTTTTATATTCAACATCCGTATATTGTAGATTTTTTATATTGGAATGAGTCTCGGCCAATTATATGCCATAATTTACCTGCCCTTTCTAAATTCAACCTTTTTTAAGACGAATTAATCCTTTCAAGGTTTTTTTAGATATATCCTGGTTATGGTCCCAAAATAATCAAGATTATTATTATATAAATTGTTCTTCAATCATAACTCACTGTAAACAAGGGACTTAAATTTTATTGTAAAAGTAGGGATAAAATTCACCATTCCTGCTAATTTACCTATTTTAACTAAAGATATTTTCAAAGTTCCTCCGATAGGTATATAACTCGTTGGTTAAAGTTGCCCAAATTAACATTCAGGGAAAAATTGAGGCCGCTTAATTTTACAGAGGAGTAAATGGCCAAAGTTAAAATGATGTTCGGAGATTGCATTATGGTAGAACAAGATGTTTTAGCACGTTATTTGGAACCTTTGTTACGAGGGGACAGAAAAGCATGTCGGTCGGTAATTGAGGAAGCTTTACAGAAAGGCATCCCCGCCAATTCCGTTTACATACATATGATCTGGCCGATTATGATTGAAATAGAGAAGCTATTGCGGGAAGAAAAGATAACACCTGTTCAGGAACATCTCGCGACTCGCGTCAATCGCACTATTGTGGATCAACTACAAAATAAACTGCCGCGAAGACCCTGCAGAAGCAAGAAGATTGTCGTCTGCTGTGCACCGGATGAATTGCAGGAGCTTGGTGCCCAGATTATGACGGATTTATTCGAGAGTGACGGCTGGGAAGTAAGATTTCTGGGCGGCGGATTGACAAATGACGATATCCTTGCCTACATCAACGAAAATTCTCCCGATATTCTTTTAATCTATGGCACCGCGCCAAGACAGGCACCTGACGTGCGACGATTGATCGATACAATCAAATCTGTTAACGCCTGGCCGGATATGCGCATAATGGTTTCCGGCGGGCTTTTCAATCGGGCCGAAGGTCTGTGGCAGGAAATGGAAGCGGATTTATATGCGGCCACTGCGATCGAGGCCCTTAGTGTTGCTATGGAAGATAAGCCGAAACAACAGGATGAACAGAGGACAATTAACAGGCGAAGGAGAAGACACCGGATTATAGAAGAAGAATTACCGGTCCAGGTTTAATCATATCGGGTAGTAATTGGGCTATTTGTTTTTCAAATAGCCCTCCGGGACAACGAAAAACTTATAACCACCGAAGTCACTAAAGAAAATACTGTCTCTATTCTGGTCTAACCATTGCCGCCATTGGTCCGACGTTTCGAAGGCAAAGTCAGTATAGCGTTTCAGAACAATTTCGGCCGTTTCCGATTTTTCCTGGTCATCGAGCAATTCGATGAGTCTCTCGAGTGTGGAAATTTTACGGTTGGTGGGAATTCCCAAATCCTTAAGTTCATTATCGACCCGGAAACCACCTTCATGATTTGAAAATTGACGATATATTAACTCGAAATTCTCGACGTAATATTGAGTGACTTTGTTTGGATCATTCTTATAATCATCAGGAAGTTCGGCTCCGAAGTTGTTTGAGAAAAAATCCTCGCTTTTTATTCTATTAACTACAGCTCCTAATCTTAGAGCGTCCTCCCGTGGTGAGCCCTGGCGTCGTACTAAGGGGGACTTGCCTTCTAATTGTGCAATATAGCAGATACAATTGATAAATAACTTTTTGCCGGCATCGGTCATTTGTGACGGCGGCGCCGAATATCCCCATTGCAGGAAATTACCCTGACGTCCTATCCCGACAGCACCATATTCTTTGCCTCTATTCAGACCCAGGACAAGTGCTTCTGCATCGGGAGAATCTTCGAAACCATAAGCGCGAGAGACGACTCCTCCATAGCCTTTATCGGTACGTTGAACATACCAGATTTCCATTTTGTCAGGTATTTTGGGTTCAACAGGCAGATGCCGGCCGTAATAGTTATCCGGCGGTTTAATAAATTCTGTTTCCGGCCTGACTTTGTAAGGCTTGTTGAAAACCACATGTGTCATGGGCCCAACATGGGCACCGTCACCCATGCAGTTTCACAAATAGCCGGTTTTAAGGCTGAGATTGTCGCAGATAAAAGCTCCGGTAACACCGACTGTAACGACCGGTCGAGAAAAGTCGCGGGATATTCTGACTCTGGGAGACTCGAATCCGTCACCATCATAATCAAAGATTGTTACATCGAAATCTTTGCTGTCAGTTTCACGAAAAGTCTTTAGGTCGCCTTTCTGCACGGCTGCAAAATGCTTCGACAGAAAATCGAAAAAATCTTTCGCCCAGGCTGACTGGGGAT
>Ga0315543_1000379_pt1 | contig 54926 bp, 53 predicted proteins | sample SalMarSW160210MG_2_FD_203098 | JGI IMG/M metagenome (GOLD analysis project Ga0315543, IMG submission 203098) | Salt marsh sediment microbial communities from the Plum Island Ecosystem LTER, Massachusetts, United States - Salt Marsh Sediment SW1601-210 ... | reverse complement strand
ACTCTGCGCTTCGATCGGCATCGCAAGCTGTAAAGTAGTCGCCAAAGTTGCATCAGACCTTTCCAAACCGGATGGGCTCATCGAAGTGGCGCCGGGTGGAGAGCGCGACTTCCTGGCGCCGCTGCCCGTAGAAAAACTACCCGGAGTCGGGAAACAGGCCGTGAAGGTCATCAAGGGCTTGGGAGTGCATACGATAGGCGGACTATCCCGAACGCCTTCTCATACCTTGAAAAGCCGTCTCGGTACCGCGGGAGAAATGCTGCATCGTTTCGCCAACGGTATTGATGACAGGAAAGTACTGCCACCTGGCGAGGCGAAGTCCATCAGTCGGGAGACCACTTTCGGAGAGGACACCCGCGACCGCTTATTTCTGGAAGCGACTTTATGGGCTCTGAGCGAGAAAGTAGGCGCCGACTTACGGGAAAAAAATAAACAGGCAAGATGCGTGACTCTGAAGTTGAGGTATGCTGATTTCTCAACTATCACTCGCAGCCACACGCTTCGAGAAAGCGTCGATACCGGCCGGGCGATATTTGAGACGGGTATTGGGTTGCTCGAGCGGGCACTGGCGATGGAAATACAGGCGGTGCGGTTGGTCGGTATCGGCGTGTCTAACCTAGGGGAGGCGAGCCGGCAGGCGACGCTATTCGCTCCTTCCGCCCGGAATCTGGAGGAATTGAATAAAGCCATCGACCGCATCCGGAACAAGTACGGTTTCGGGGCTATCCAGACCGGACGGGTGATACGGCTTAAGGATATTTCGACTCGGTCTTGAAGTGAAAAGTACATCATGCACTTTTCATCGTTTTGTTTACTTTCTATTTCATCTTGCCTCTTAATGAGGCTGTAGGGAATATTATGCCCGGTTGAGGTAATGTCGCTGCAGCCTTCAACTATCTCGAAGCTGCTTTGTCGCAAGTACCGTAGCTGGCCTCCTCATTGTGTCGGTATAGTTACCCCTAACCGGTTCAGCAGTATAGCGGAGTCCTCCTCAACAATCGGGACTTCCCTGGCCGGGCCTTTCTCCTCCAGAAAATCGGGGTGTATGTTTCGGATATGGCTTTTTGATGCCGTGGCGGTCTTAAATGGGGATGCTCGCACCCCTCGACCAGACATGTTGATTTTTCTGTCATCTCAGCTGCGTCCCCTCGTTTCAGACTCTGAAACTAGGGTCTACCGTTTTAGCTTCAACCAGAGTCTCAAGACAACCCTCAAATGAAGCTAAATCAGGCTCTCATCGCCAGGGTTGGTTTCTCATCACTAAACACCCTAAAAATACGGCTTAGCCCCGCTTTACTTATAGCCAACGCGGTCGGTTCACAATATCACTAGAGTCTCAGGCACAACTCATTTGGAGGCTCGTTTTGAATCTATTTGGACTACCCCGGTTGAGTCCAATCGTGGCTAAATATTTGGAGTCCAGTTGGAGTCAAGGTTGAGTCGAACGAAGCTAAGATTTCGAGTCGAGTCCGACTCGAAATAGAAGGAGGTGACGGATGGCGTTAAAATGCCTTGTACCCGGATGTGAGGATAGCGAAAAAGAGTTTCAGCCAGAGGCAGCGTTAAAAAGCCACATATGCAATGCCCATCTGAATATGAAGGAGGGGGGCGAGAAAAGTCCCGATTATCGAGGTGGACTTTATCACTGCCGAACTGGTTATGGTAAGCGTACGGACATAATGAGAAAGTCCAGATATGGTACTTGCGACAAACTAGCTTCGAGATAGGCCAGTGCTATAGCGACATTACCTCTACCCGGCATAATATTTCCTACAGTCTCATTAAGAGGCAAGGTGAAATAGGAAGTAAATAAAAAGGCAAGAGGTTACTCCTTTACCAGCGATTTCTATTCCTACTGAACATTCCGATGGAAAGTGGTCTTGGTGGTTTATCAACTTCTATCTCCTCTAGCATAATTACACATTTGAATTTTACTCGTATTTTCTGGGCTTGCAGATTAGCCCCGCTTATGACGTATAATCCAGGTGAATCATTTGCTATACATCAGGGGAAACATGGATAACACTGCTAAAAAGAAGACGCTGAAAATAGATTTGGACGAGCTATGCTCGGTAATGGAGAACATCTCCTATGAGAATGAGTATTATTTGGACCTCGAAACAGGCGAGATACTATTTCTTTCCGAATACATGGATGATGAAGAAACGGAAAACCTCAGGGAAAGGATTGATGAAGAGTCAGACCGCTATAAGCTGATACCGAAAGCCGAATCCCATGAGGGGTACGAGGACATGCAGGATTTCATCGCCACCGTAGAAGACAAGCATCTTGCCGAATTACTTGAGGTAGCAATAAATGGAAAGGGGGCCTTCCGCCAGTTTAAGGATATGCTGCTCAGCTATCCGGAAGAAAGGGAGAGGTGGTTCAGTTTCAAAGATGACAGAATGGAGGGAAGAGCCTTAGAATGGCTCGACGATATCGACGCAACTTTAGCCGAGGAGTAGCCAATGCAATTGACTAATGGCATGGTTGAGCAATTGACTGAGTGGTGTGCCCTTAATGATGTTCTGGCAGGTGTTCGGTCAAAGGCGAGGAGTGATTTTTTCGGCTATGATGAACCGGGAACTATCAAATACATGGCTGAGGCTGGTGAAGTAAACGGCCGCGAGAGGTGCTTCTTGGGCTGGTTTGGTTTCAGGTTCAGATTACCGGATGGTAAACATCCCGCAGATCTAGCTGCCGCCGCATTACTCATCAGGGCTAGCCTCGGCACTGAAATCGATTCAACAGACCAGATATGTTATAGCAATAGTCACCATGGTGAGACCTGGCAAAGGTGTTTACCTTGAACTGGAGGATGAGGAGTTTGAGGTTGATAGCCGCATACTGAGCAATGTCCTCTACAAGGGTGACGCCCTTTGCGCTCACATCATGCCTGTCGGACTAGGTCGCTGGCTGGTATGCCCGGGTTGGCTAGTGTGGCCGACACGATTGGGGCCAGGCATACGCTCTAGACTGAAGAAACTCCAACTCGATCCCATTAAGCTCGAGAGATTTCTTCAGCAAAGAGCTAGTACAGCAGAGGAAAGACCAAAAATCGATTATCCTCGGGATAATACGCTGGAAGAAGCGGTGGTCAGGATGACGGAGGCAGCCCAGGTCGAAGGTAAGAAAAGCCTCGTCCATTCAATCGAGGAGTGGAAGGCTCTAGTATTGGCCTGTATGGAAGGAAACGACCTCAGTAAATTTATTAAAAAAGTCATGAGGTGGGTGGGAATAGTGTCGTCGCTAGATGATGTGAATAAGTGGCTGGCACTAGCAATGAATATCTGGAATGCCACACCTCAACCGGATAGGGGAGGTAAAACGGCTTACGAGATGGGCCGGCAGTTTGACAATCGGGCGGGTGAGTAGCTCTAATTCCCTTCTTTAATATTTAATAAAGAGATGAATTATGGCCTCCACATAAATGCTGAATAAACGAAATGTGAAACCTATATCACCGGCAGGACTATTGAATAGATATTAAAAGGCGTAGCGAAATATAGGCTAAGGTACTGTGTTCTGTAGTACTAAAGTAAGGTTGTGTGTTCCATGGTTATCGACTGATAATACAGGCGTAGACATATCTAGGGAAGTAACTTGCGATGATAATGGCGGAAACGGTTGTAATAGAGCCACAGATTCTCATGTCTTCTGATGAACTCAGGGCTTTCATCAAAAGAAGGGCCAAACACTATCTATCCTGGATGAGGCAAGAAAAGGGCTGCCATGTACCGGATGATATTAGCGTTCTATGCCAAGGAAGAGACTTCATGTTCACTACTAATTTTACTCACCTTAACTTCCACCCGGGTATTTTATCCCAAGTTCAAGATCTCCTCAAGAGGAAAGTAGAACGCGCAATAGCTATTCATGATTATATCGGACACGTAGCAAGTTCCCAGGCCCTTTGCTGGAACGTAGTATTACCAATGAAAAAGCATGAAAACTATAAGCCTTTGTTTGATACCGTGAATGAAGCATTGGAAAGAGAGAGTGTCGGCACTGGATGGAACTTTGGCGTCGATACGTCAGTGCTTCTCGAGCTAAATGTTGGTGAGGACCTAGGGGAAGGCGGAAAAGCGGTTACATCGATTGACCTTTATCTAAGAACGCCACACGGTAAAGTATGTGCCATAGAATTCAAGTTAAGTGAACCGGACTTTGGTAGATGTAAGTTACCTGGAACAGGTAAGTGTGACGGTAAATACGGCAGCCCAGAATTTGTGAAAAAGAATGGGGATTACACCTGCTATCTAGCTTTAAAAGGCCGAAGGTACTGGCAATTGGGATGCCAATATGGTTTACTTAATCCAACCAAAGTCAATGTGCCCTGTCCTTTGAATGAATATTATCAGGCTCTCCGCAATCTCATGGCTGCTAAGACGCGATCCGGTGAGAATTCAAGGCAGGATGTTCGGGGAATCTTTGTGCTTGCCGCTGACTGTAGAAATAGTGCTTTTGGGGGACCTGATAACCACTTTGATCGTTTCAAACAATATCTAAACAAGGCCAGGGGTAGACAAATACCCGATGTTTTTCGGATATCTATACAGGACATTGTAAGCAGATTTGAAGGTAGACTTAAGGAGTATCAGGAATACTTCAATGTTAAATACGGATTCTAACGCTATGAGTAAGCCATTCCTTGAGTCTTTCTGAATCGCCAGAGTGGAGGAGAGGTCTGGTGAAGTGGATTTTGGCCTTTAGTTTATCTTTGGTATTCGTTATAACCAGTTGCAACGTTTCAACCCCACGGGCTGCGACACCAAACCGTGTAGAAATACCTCCTTATCCCCCTTCCAATCTAAGCGCTGAACCCCTGTCTTATAAATCTGTTGAACTACAGTGGGTGGATGCTTCAGACAATGAGCAGGGTTTTAGAATATACTTGGATGGTGTCCTTGTCGGAGAAGCCGATCAAAATGACAACAATTACCGGATGGATAATCTACTTCCAGCGAGCACTTATAATTTTGTGGTTGAAGCCTATAACGAAGCGGGGTCTTCTCAGTCAGGTGTTACCGTAAAGACACCCGGACCACCGCTAAGTATCAGACTTGAAAGGATAGGTGTAATTTTCGACCACGATCCTTCCTTAAGAGGGGCCGGTGAGATATATCTCGGAGTAATGGCAACTGATGGTACAAAAACAGAGGAAATGCATCTGCCGATCGCTGAAAGCGAATACTACATTCTTAACGATAACGAGAGTCAGATGGTCGCGGATGACCTCTTTTTCACCGACGAGGTTGGGGATAATCTCCAAGTATGCATCATAGCCTACGAGGCCGATGGCGGCCCGTTTGAACAGCTAATCTATCAAACACTGGGTATAGCAGTAGAAGCCTACGCAACTGGTGGCTCGGGGGCAACTCTCATGGAATCCTTTAATCTGAATCTAGGCGGTCTGCTGGGGACCTTTTTTGGTGCTGAGGACGACTTGGTTGGGGCTTATTCGCAAACCTGGGATAAAAGTACGCATTGGGGCATCGGCAGACATGATGTTACTCGTGATGACCTGGTTCTATCCCTGATAACAACCAGCCCATATGAGCCATATGAGGCTCCGGTAATAACGGTACCTGCCACTCAAGAGGCAATAAGGGTTCCGAGGGCTACTCCTGTGCCAATACCAATGCCAGCGCATCCTATAACGGAACTCAGTTTTACCCTGTCAGTAGAACCCGGCGAGGAATACGATGCGCACACAATCGCTGTTGACATCCGAGAAAACGATAAGTTCAACCTGAACTGGGAGGTAGGAGAAGGCTATTTCTGGATGTCATTTAAGACACCAAATGGTCACCATGTCGGAGTCAGACGTAACGGTGGCTTTAACGACTACTACCCTATGGGACCCAGCTGCGAAATTCTCGAAGGCATCGGCGGGTTCAGCTTCAACCCGGCCGAAAAATGCTGGGGTGAGGGGATGTACTACTTTGAGCCGCATATTACCAAGGGGTATGGTCCCACTATCGTAAAAGTGTATTACTGGACTGGCTGAGGAGGAGACTCGCAATGAGACTCTTAATCAGAATTCAACAAATGATTCACGCAGTTGATATTAAAGATAATCACTGATGTGTTACAAAGGATTGGAAATTAAATCTGGAGTAATTATCGAAATTATCAAAACATATCGATTAAACAATCTGGCTGAATGTGTAGCGAGATCAAAGGGCACTCTATTGTCCATCAAGCATCGCTAAAACATGACCGGAGATGGTAGAATCAAGTAAAAACCATTCTAAAAGGTGGTAGCGAACGTGAATAGCAAGCAGGGGCTACTTTTTCTAATTGACGTAATGGCACAGGTTATCAGTGTAGTCAAGGTATCCTCTGTGAACGATCCACTGGAGAAGGAGCGAAAGATCGATGCTCACAATCTAGCGAACAGGTTCCTCCAATTTGCCATGACTGTACTGCACCTATCAGATGATAGTAATACCGTGAATCTACCGTCCTTTGGAGATATTAAGTTGCGGGATCCTGCGTCGATGGATGTGCTTACAAGAGCTTCAATGGAAGCATTCTTAGTATTCCACCAAATCTTCTATTCTCCAGCGCCGGGAGATGAAAAAGGGTTTAGGTACTGGATTTACAAAGCTGCTGGACTGGCAGAAGGACAGGATCTCCCTGAAGGCAAGCCGGAACATCAAGAGTTGAAGAAGGATGAAAAGAAGCTGATTGAGACAATAATTGACAACCTGAAATCAAATACGATATTCATGAGCCTAACACCCAAACAGAAAGAGGGAATAGCTACTGGTCATCAGAGGGATTTGTGGCGATGGAGCGCTACGGCTAACAAGACATTATCTTGGTCCGAAATCGCGACTAGCGCTGGACTCAGTCCCATGCTCGCTCGTTATATGTACGGACATTTATCAGGGCATGCTCATTCAGGAAGTAGAAGCGTCTTTCAAACGCAAAAAGCTGTCGTGAGGGGAGAAGTACATGTGTTGGCAAGTCCGTCTCTTGATACTATGAAGGTTCTATGTGCCAACATTATCACCGAATACACGGCTATTTTTAAGGAGGCACACGATAGGTTGTTACAAACAGGCGCTATTAAATTCGTGGAGGCATGGGTTCAAATAGGTAGGCGACTGGGTGAAAGCCCTCAGGACCTGCCATAGTGTCCTTGTTACGGTCACCATTTTAAGTGACCAAGCGTTGCACATTCTGACGAAAGGTATAAACGAAGATGGACCATTTACCTTCTATATTTCCAAGATTCTTAAAACGGCTTCCCTTCAACAAGGTTAACGGCCTTTTTGATTGCTTCCTCCATGCTTCGGCAATCCGCCGTGCCTTTACCGGCAATGTCGAAGGCAGTACCATGGTCAACTGAAGTTCTTATAAACGGTAATCCGAGCGCAATACTGACGCTCTTTTCGAAGCCATAGACTTTTATTGGGATATGTCCTTGATCATGATACATAGCGAGAACCACATCAAACTCTCCGCCGATAGCACGATTGAACACCGAATCGGCGGGGAGCGGACCTCGGGCATTTATGCCTGACTCGCGTGCTTTCTTTATCGCCGGCATAATCTGCTCGATTTCCTCCAAGCCGAAGAGACCTCCTTCGCCGGCATGAGGATTAAGTGCGGCAACGCCAATACGGGGCAGGGCGATACCCCATTGTCGAAACGTGTCCTGGATTAACCTCAACTTGGCTGCGATTCTCTCTATCGTCACCAAGGAGCAAGCCTCTTTTAAGGAGTAGTGAGTTGTAAGATGTACTACTCGCAATGGGCCCGTAACCAGCATTGTCGCATATTCGGTGGCATGCGTAAGCCGCGCCAGGAATTCGAGGTGACCTACGTCGCCATAGCCGGCCTGAATCGTTGCCTCTTTATTAATTGGCGCAGTCACGATAGCACTGACTTCTCCAGCTAGCGCCATTTCGGCGGCAGAGGTAACATATTCCATGGCTGCCTTCCCGCATGTTTCGCATACTTTACCCACCATGACTTCTTTAATGTCGAGATTGTTCAGGTCAAGGAGATCGATAGTGCCGAATCGCCCTTTGACTTCGCCTGCTCTCTCAACCGAACTCAGCTTGAGTGGACTGTTCAATAAGCGTATTACTTCAGAAACGCAAACACCTGCACCCACCAGTAGTGGACGGCATATATCGTAGATTCTCTTCGAAGAGAGAGCCTTTACAATAACCTCAGGCCCAATACCCGCCGCATCTCCCATGGTAATAGCTATGATAGGTCTATCTCTAATCGTCATCTTATTTTCATTACTAAATATCGTTAATGCCTCAGCACCAAAAAAGTAAGCCCGTAATTCTCTAATTATTTAATACCACTTTATTTGATATGAAATCAATATTACCAATGCTATGATTTGGCGGAAAAGTCAAGATAACCAGATAAATATCGTAAACAAATTTCCACTCTGTATCACCCAATGAATTAAATTGCACGTTTCTCGGGATTGTTCAACATCACCACAATAAAAATACGTCACTCGATCGCCGCAAGAAAAAGCCCGACAGGAAGAATAAAATTCAGTCTAATCCAGGAACTGTATTCCGCTTTCTCATCGTGGATGAGAATTTTAAAAATTCCCACAGCCACTACCGGCGTCTCCTCTGCATATTCTAAGCAATAGCGAACTCTGAGTCATTTCCGCTGGCAAATCGGATATGTGTTCCAGCTAACCAACTTGATATTAATTCGTTCTATATTTCAGGAAAAACTTGTGATACTCCTTCTGTCTTGACGTATATATGAATAACCAGGGAAAAAACCAAGGAGGTGTAAAATGAAAAGGTCTGGCAATCATGTTATTTTTCTTACACTGGCAATCATGGTATCACTTCTTTTACTGTCCATTTCCGGCTGCACTCCTGATAAACCAGTTCCACCCTCCGAAAACCAACCCCAGGTCAAAGTGGATGATTGGAACATCAGGCCGGAAGCAACGGAGGAAAAGGGTGGTATCCAGGCCCCTGTACCTTCACCAGCCCCCACGCCGGCGCCCGCTCCTGCTCCTGCTCCCACCTCTGTCCCCGCGCCACCCATAATTGTCGGACAGGCGCCACAGTCCGGTGCGGGAAATATCGGGCTGGCCGCCGGCGGCGCCAAGGACATCAACAATTTCCGTGAGAATATCAGTAACGGCTATCTGCCACTGCCCACGGACGTAACTTATGAAGGCCTGTTCTACGACTACTATTTCGATACCGGGCAGACCGAGGAGTGCCAGAAACTATTCTGTCCTTCTTATACCTATGCCGTCACCCGTGACCCGTTCTCCGGTGAAGAAGAGTATTACCTGGCGGTAGGGCTGAACTCGGGGATGAAAGAGAGCGACTTCCAGAGGAAGAAGCTCAACCTGGTCGTCGTACTGGACATTTCAGGCTCGATGAGCAGTCCTTTTGACCGTTATTACTATGACCAGTTCGGCAAGAAGATAGAACTCACCGGAGAAGGCACCGGCAAGGACAAGATTGAGATTGCTACCGAAGCCGTGGTAGCCCTGCTCGACCACCTGAATGACGATGACCGCTTCGGCATGGTGCTCTTCAATAGTAATGCTTTCCTGGCCAAGCCGATGAACCTCGTGGGCGAGACCGATATGAAAGCGATAAAGGACCATATTCTCGAGATATCCGCCGGCGGCAGCACCAATCTCGATGCGGGGATGCGGATGGCAACCGGGATGCATGATGAGCTGACGGATGTTGACCCTTCTGAGTATGAGAACCGGATTATCTTCCTGACCGATGCCATGCCGAACGTAGGAGATACCAGCGAACAGGGCCTGCTGGGTATGACCGGAAAGAATGCAGATAATAGGGTTTACACGACTTTCATCGGCATCGGCGTCGATTTCAATACGGAACTGGTTGAGTATATCACCAAGATAAGGGGCGCCAACTACTATTCCGTACACTCGGCGGAGCAGTTCCAGCAGCGCATGGACGACGAATTTGAGTACATGGTCACCCCGCTTGTCTTTAATCTACGGCTGACGCTGGAAGCCGAGGGCTGGGATATCGAGAAGGTCTACGGCAGCCCCGAGGCCAGCGAGGCCACCGGAGAACTGATGAAAGTCAATACCCTGTTTCCTTCAAAGAGGGAGGCGGGTGAGACCAGGGGTGGCCTGATACTGCTGAAACTGCGCCGAGACGGCTCCGGGGGCAGTCTGGTATTGAAGGCCAGCTACGAAGACCGCAACGGTAACGAAGACGGTAGCGAGGCTGCGGTTGAGTTCCAGGATGAATCCCCTGAATTTTTTGAAAATAACGGCATCAGGAAGGGTGTGCTCCTGTCCCGCTATGCCGACCTTCTGAAGAACTGGATGATAGACGAGCGGGAGCATGCCCATCTCAGCCAGCCCTGGGAACCAAAAGTAGATGACTGGAGAGGCATCCCTGTCCCACCGATAACCCTGGGGCAGTGGGAGCGCCAGTCACTGCCGCTCATGGTCTCCGGCCCTTACCGGGAGCTGTTCAAAGAGTTCCGCACCTACTTCGAGCAGGAGATGACAGCCATCGGCGACGATTCATTAAGTCAGGAACTCGAAGTCCTTGACAGGCTCATTAAAGAATAGACCCGTAATTGGCTCGTATCTATAGTATAATGTTTTTGTTGGATGGGAATATAAACTGGAACGATAAAACGGAGATGTAAATGTTCAGGCAATCCAGGGGAATGCGGTGAGAGAAGCAGGAACCAACGTTGACATCGCGGTTACCCCGGGCAGCGCGGCCGGGGTCTTTGCCGCGCTCTACGAGCGACACATGCCCGCCGTCTACAGGTACATACATTACCGGGTGGGCAACGTTCACCTGACCGAAGACCTGACCTCCACCGTATTTGAAAAAGCCCTGACGGGTTTCCGGCGCTATCGGTCTGACCAGGCAACCTTTCTCACCTGGCTGATGGCTATTGCCCGGAACGCGGTCATCGACCACTATCGCCGGCAAGGCAGGAGGCAGGAAATTGCCCTTGACAATGCAGTTGATGTTTCCTCTGACAATTTGTCCCCCGAGCAGGAAGCCATCAGAAACGAGGAGCTCCAGAGGCTGCGGTTCTGTCTGGCGAAGCTGTCCTTGCAGGAACAGGAAATAGTCTCCTGCAAATTCGGGGCCGAGATGAAGAACCGGCAGGTCGCCTGGATGCTGAGCCTGTCCGAGTCTAACGTAGGCACGATACTCTATCGGGCGGTCCGCAAGCTGAGGGACTGCTTCAGGGAGTGGGAAAATGGGAAGGGAAGATAAGACGGAAAGAGAGTTTTCAGATTACCTGGACAGAATGTCCGCCGGTGAGGAAGCGGTCATCGACGCCGATGCGAGCGACGACCTGAGAACGGCGCTTGATTTTGCCCGCAGAATGAGGGGACTGCGCGGTGAACCCTCCGCTTCCTTTACCGAGAGCCTGAAGCGAGACCTGCTGCGGAAGCTGAGCGAGCACGAGGCACGAGCGGCACAGGAAAAGAGCGGGGGGTTCTGGGGATTCCTGGGTGACCTGCTCCCGCGAAGCATGGTATGGCGGACGGTATCAACATTGGCACTGGTGCTTGTTTTAGTGGTGGGCGCGTACTGGTATCTGGGTGGATTCACTCAGGCCCCTGTACCTGCCCCTGCCCCAGCACCAGCACCCGCCCCAGCACCAGCACCCGCACCAGCCCCGGCTCCGGCGCCCGCTCCGGCACCTGCCCCCGCTCCTGCACCAGCGCCCACTCCAACACCATCTCCTGCACCGGGGCCACCAACGATATACATAAAAGCAGACGCGAGCCTGAATAAGGACACCTATTTGCCCGGCGAGGACATTATCATCGAATTTTCTTTCAAAAATGTGACGTCAGAGCCATTCCAGATAGACCCCTTCCCACCCTTGATACAAATAAGTCACCACGGTGAGGTGCTGCGCTCTTTTCCCTCGGGGGAAGCCATCAAGACTCTGGAGCCGGACGAAGTGGTAGCATATATCCTGACGTGGGACCAGAGCGATGAACAGGGACAGCAAGTGCCTTATGGCAATTACTACATTAAGCTCGGGCATATTAAGCTGGGAGACCGCACGATGTCATTGAGCCTTTCGGGAACTGACCAGTTTCTGATACTACCCACTCAAGGAGTGATAGAGAAGACCATTGAAATGAATGAGTCACGAACGGTAGACAGAATCACTATCACCCTGAAACGGGTGGAACTGACCACCGCCGGAATGAAGGTCTATGCCTTCAACACGCCGCCGGACTACTACTTGTCTGAGAGACCACAGCCGCCACCGCCAGAGTTCATGAAACTTCATGCGGACGCCGAGTACAGCCTGGATGGAGGTTCCTGGCAAAAAGCCGGCCCGTCGGGAATCGGCTTTTTAGAAGACGGCATGAGGCATTCCTGGACACACCTTGACCCAGTGCCAAAAGGAACAAAAGAAATAACATTAGTTATAACCAAGCTCGGCGACTGGGAAGGCCCCTGGGAGTTCAAGATACCACTGGAGTAGCGCACGAGGAAACAGGAGGTGGGAAATGAGAAAGCTAGCCGTTTTATGCACTGCAATGGCGATTTTTATCCCGTTAACTTTCACGTTAACCGGGTGCTCGTCCGCATTCACCAGCCAGCTTGATCCTTCTGCTCGGAAGACTACCCTGGAAGAAGCCGGCAATATTTTAGGTGTGCCCATACCTGTGCCTGCCTACCTGCCGGAGGGATACGAGATTCGGGAGACTTATATTAATGATAGGGAGGTAACGCTTCTAATTTCCGATGAGGCGATAGAGAGGAAACTGGTGACCGGTGAAGAAGCTATGGGCGCTGGCCCTCAGCGCTATGACGTGAAATGTAAAATGAGGCTGGTCATGCGCTGGTATCCCGGAGGTGGGGTGCCAGTGAGGCTCCCGGTAGAAAAAGTCCATATTAACGAAAGCTGGGGATTTTTACAGGACAAAGGCGACCACAACGCTCTCTGGTGGGACTGGTTCCCGGAACAGGGTAACTCGGCTATGTTCGAAATAGTGCTAGCAGCGGGCAAAGGGATTCCCAAAGAAGAGCTGGTAAAAGTCGCCGAATCTATATCCATGCCGCTAATCCGCGAGTATCCAGATGAAGTAATTCGGGCCGTATATGAGGAAATAACGAAGGAACTCTTCGACAAGCGGAATCTATATGATGTGATTCCGCAGATGGGATATAGCAGCCGGACAATTATTTTAGGCTTTGCCGGGGAGGCGGATGCCGAAATCGTAGACCTGGTCAGGTCTATTATCGACAGGGAAGTCCCCGGCGTGTTTCTGGTTGTGGAGGAGAATGCAACGCGTTTTCGGGAGCTTCTGTGGGAGAGCCCGGAGATAAGCTACGAGCAGGCTATTGAGATGGCTACCAATATGCTGCCAGACCGGGTAGCGGCGGTTGTTGCTCGTAGCGACGTCAGGGCAGAACTGCATGGCTGGTACTGGGAGGTGACCTTCGACAATGTCAATGCAACCTACGACGAGCTGAGTCCTTTTCCATTGAAACCTCCGCCTCTGGGTGGATCAGCATCCAAGGCATACCTCGGGATATATCAAAGCGTGGTGCTTGCCGTTGATGCCGAGACGGGCGACCCGGTCAGCGCCGGGGCCTTACGTAAGCCAGTCGCAGGCTATCAGCAGTGCCCGAGAACGTATCACAACGCGGATTTCCGAGGCATGGATTGAAAGAGCAATGGTGGAAGCCTACCTGCGTGGAGACATCTGGATAGTCCTGTTCTGGGAAGAGGGTTCTTCTATCAAAGACAATAGTTCAGGGCTATCCGTCCACCGCTTCCGGGTATCGGTTGATGCCGTGACCGGCAATGCCACCGGTTGGGTTCGCGGGTAAGGAAAGAAATATTAAGGAGGTAACAGCAATGACAGGCTGGCTAAAGCTCTACATCGTTTTACTGGTTCTGGGAATGCTTTTGCTTATTCATGGCAGCAGTTGCACATCAGGCACATCCACTACCTCACCAGGCAAAATAGCCTTTGTCTCTATCGGGGATGGCATTCCCCAAATCTATGTCATGGAGACGGATGGGAATAACCAGACCCGTCTAATCAGAAGTGGCAAGGAGGAAAGCCACCCTTCGTGGTCACCGGATGGTAAGAAGATAGCCTTCTATTCCAACCGGGATGGCAACCATGATATCTACGTGATAAATGCTGACGGTTCGGGAGAGACCCGCCTTACTAATACCCCGGCTACCGATGTTTGCCCCTCCTGGTCGCCGGATGGCAGCAAGATTGTCTTCACCTCAAACCGTGACGACAGTAAGTTGAAAACGATGGAAATATACGTAATGAATGCCGATGGCTCAAACCAGACTCGGCTCACCAATAATGAAGTCAACGATGTTTATCCTCGCTGGTCACCCGATGAAACCCGGATTATCTTTAACTCCAACCTTGATGGAGACCAAGAAATCTATGTTATGAACAGTGACGGCTCTAATCAGGTTAAGCTTACTGATAACGAGTTCATCGACCAGATGCCTTGCTGGTCACCAGACGGCGGTAAAATAGCCTTTGTCTCTGACCGTGAAGATGGTGACATGGAAGTCTACGTAATGAATGTCGATGGCTCAAACCCAACCAGGTTGACCAATAGCCAATTTTTTGATGGTATGCCCTCGTGGTCGCCCGATGGCAAGAAAATAGTCTTCGTGTCTGACCGGGGTAGCAGCCAGGGAAACATTATACGAGAAGTCTATTTGATGGATGCTGATGGAGAAAACCAGATCAGGCTTACCGACAATCAGGCTCTAGCGGAATGGCCTGCCTGGTCACGTTAGAAGCAATGACAGGCAAAATAAAACTCTACATCGGTTTACTGGCTCTGGGGCTGGCGCTGATAGGCGGTGGGGTCTGGCTGTTGTTTAGCTCACCACCCGAGATTGATATTCCTGAGGAGGCTCCGATTATTACGATGCACAATAGCTACAGAACTATTGGCCAAGGCCCCGATATCTTGAATATTTATGAGGGTGGAACCGTCATTTACATTGAGGAAAAGGGGATATCCCCAAGAACTAGAATATGGAAAACAGGGCAACTCCAGAATGAAGAGCATGCTGGAATTTATTCAGGATAACGGTTTTGAGAAACTGGCTGAATACTACCTATTCCCGGGTAAGCCGGCAGAAGGTGGTGGCTTTAACTCCTCGGGTTCTCGGCGTTGATCTTCTTTGGTTTGGGCTGGTTAATAGCACCAGCAGCCCTACTCCTTTTAGGGTTCTCTCTTTGGAGATTGCTGCTCCGCCAGACTGAGCCCAGAGCATGCTAGCCCCGTGTGGGGGACTTTTCCAAAGTGAACCCACCAGCCTGCGTTCAACAAAAGTCCATCTTATTGGATATTAATAAGTTTGGTAAATGTGGAATGATATTCTCAAGACCTTTCCTAATCTATAAAATCAGAGCTGGCTGTACTTCTCTTTTCCCAGTCATAGCCGGGAATCTTCTCGCCTCCGGTTAATCTCCCATATGAAACGACTCCGTGACTCTCATATTTTAACCAGGCATCACTTGGGTTTAGGTTGGCAGGAACTCGGAAGCAACTCACTGTTTCCCCCGTGTGACCTATAGGTAAGGATAACAAGGAATTTCCCCCCGGCATTACAGCTTCCGTTAACGAATATATTTTGCTTCCAGCCACAAGTTTGAACAGAAAGATGCTTATCACCTCCGGGTCGGCGTATCCCTTATTGGTAAAGGTAATATCCACTATCCAGAAAGTAAATGCACTCCTGGTTGTGTTAAAAAGACCTTGATCACTTTTCAGAACATTAGGAATTCTAACATGTCCGCTTATTTCTGCAGGATATTGCGCAGTAGCAACATCAGTTGGCACAGACTGAGGCACACAGCCTGTAGATAATGTCAGAAGTATAATCAGGCAAAGCATGGTCTGGATAACGTGAACCCGTAATTTTATCATCTTATCGAACCTCGACGGGATTAAGTTCCGTTGTTGCTATTATGGATATTCTAGCTTATAACTTCCCTCACTAACAAGGTTCTATTGGCGAAATGAAATTTCTGTTGAGCCCGTTCCCATGGTAACATTGTAGAATATCGTTGGGTCATAAAAGCTTGAAATGTATAGGTAGCTTTAACCCTTGACAACAATTCGCCCATAAGTTATACTTATAGGTAAGTATTATGCAAAGAGGTGAATAGTGGCAAAGGTAACAATAACGAAGCTAAAATGTGAGCGCTGTGGTCATAGTTGGGTGCCCCGGAAGGCAGATATAACTATCTGCCCTAGATGCAAATCGCCCTACTGGAATAAGCCACGAATAAAGGAGGCTCGGAAGTGAGAGCAGCAATTTATACCAGAGTTAGTACAGAAAAACAGGCTGAGAAATATGGTATCCCCAGCCAGATTGAAGCACAAAGGAAAAGGTGTCTGGAAAAGGGCTGGACTCCCGTAATTGACGGAGATAAAGACGCTTTCATTGATGACGGCTACAGCGGGGCCGAACTTGATAGGCCGGCCTTGAATCGTTTACGCCAAGCAGCTAAAGAAGGCCGAGTTGATGTAGTTCTGTCCTACGACCCGGACAGGCTTTCCCGAAAGCTCTACCACCAGATGATTCTGGCCGAAGAGTTTGAGAAGCAGGGAATCAAGCTGGAGTTTGTCACGCAAGATATGGGTACCTCACCTGAGGACAGGATGTTCTTCAATATGAGAGGGCTGGTAGCTGAGTATGAGCGGGAAAAGATAAGGGAGCGCACCATAAGAGGCAGCCGTGAGAAGGCCAGGCAGGGCAAAGTAGTCAGTGCTGGGGTCGTACCCTTCGGCTTCCGTTACAACAAAGAAAAGGCTACATTGGAAGAGGACTCCGAGAAAGCCCAGACATTAAGATTGATTCTTTACACCTTTGCCAATGAGAACCTGTCGCTTCAGCGCTTGGCAGACAGGCTTAACCGCCTGCGAGTACCAACTCCTAAAGGTGGAGATAGATGGCGGGCCAGTACCCTGAGCATCATGCTGAGGAACGAGGTTTACATAGGCAAAATGCATCAATTCAGGCAGTATCGTGTTGAGCCCAGGTTACGGCGTCAGCCTTCAACGAGAAATAAAAAGACGTCTCATGTTCTACGTCCCAGGGAGGAATGGATAACTGTAGAGGTGTCTTCGCTGGTTCCGAATGAATTGTTTGAAGCCGTACAGAGAAAGCTTAAAACGAATGCGGAATTGTCCAGAAGAAACACGAAGAGAGAATATCTGTTATCCGGTCTTTTGTATTGCTCTCAATGTGGTGGCCGAATGGGTGGACATGCCATTCATGATATCCCTTACTACCGCTGCTATCGAAAAGATAATCCCGATAGGATTCCTCTCGACCCAGATGGTGAGCCCCGGCCTTGCTCGTGCCCTGAGGTTAAGGCTGAAGTTGTAGAACCGGTAGTCTGGGACACGATTTGTCAGCTCATCAAGGACCCGGATTTTCTCATCAAGGAGCTTCATAGGCGTAATAATGACAACTCGCAGACGAAGGAAATCCTGGAGCGGGAACTGCAGCTCTGTCAGACGAGGTTAAAGGTGATACCAGACGAGCAGAGGCGGTTGGTGGAAGGTTACCGTAAGGGTCTTTATGCCGACTTCATGATGCGTGAGGATATGGAGCTAATCCAGAAAGAACAAGGTGAATTAGATAAACGGAAGTCTGAACTGGAGAGGCAGCTTGCCCAAAGGCAACTAACGGAAAGCCAGGAGGTCAGGATTAGAAGCTTTGCAGAGAAAATTGGTACAGGGTTGGACACCCTGGACTTCACCGGCAGGCAGGAACTGATGAGGCTTCTAATCGAGAAGGTACTTTTCGACGGGCAGGTTGTTGAGATTCAAACTATCATAACTCCGGATGAGCAATTGCATCCAGTCCACCGAGGGGGACACAGGGGGAGGGTTGTAAAATACCTTGAAGTGTTTGAAGGGTAAATAATAATGAATTCTCGAAGGATTAGTAAAGCTATACGAATTGGCGATGTTACCATTGGGGGCGGCGCGCCCGTCGTGGTGCAGTCGATGACCAAGACCGATACCCGCGATGCCAGGGCTACTATCGAGCAGATTAAAGAGCTGCAAAATTACGGCTGCGAGCTGGTGCGCGTGGCCGTGCCCGATGCTCAGGCCGCCCGGGCTATAGTTGACATAAAGAAGGGGATTAAAATTCCGCTGGTCGCGGATATACACTTCGACTATCGACTTGCTTTGAAAGCGCTGGAAGCCGGCGCCGACGGACTCCGCCTCAATCCGGGCAATATCGGGGAGGCGGACAAGGTAAAAAAAGTTGCTGAAGCGGCCAGGGAAAGAAGCGTTCCTATTCGCATCGGGCTGAACGCCGGCAGCCTGCCGAAGAACGCCAATCCGAAGTTGACTGTCGCTGAAAGAATGGTCGAAGCAGCTTTAGAGCAGATACGGTTACTTGAAAGCCTCGACTTCGATTTGATAAAAGTGTCGCTGAAGGCTTTCGATGTCCCCACCACCATCGAGGCTTATCAAAGCATCGCGGCGAAGGTGCCTTACCCGCTGCACATCGGCATCACCGAGGCCGGCACGCCCCGGACGGGCGTTATCCGCAGCACGGTGGGCATCGGCACGCTGCTCTGGCTGGGCATCGGCGATACCATCCGCGTCTCGCTGACCGCCCACCCCCGCGAGGAGGTAATCGCCGCCTACGAGATTTTAAAGAGCCTGAATTTAAGAGAGCGCGGGCCGGTCCTCGTTAGCTGCCCCACCTGTGGCCGCGCCGAGGCGGACGTGGTAAAATTGGCCGAAGCGGTCGAGCAAAGATTAATGAAGATTGATAAGCCGATTAAGGTAGCGGTGATGGGCTGCGTGGTCAACGGCCCCGGCGAGGCCAAAGACGCCGACGTCGGCATTGCCTGCGGTAAGGGCAAGGGCGTTATCTTTAAAAAAGGTAAAAAGGTGGCGGTGGTTGAGGAAAAAGACTTCCTCACCGCCCTCATGAGAGAGGTGGAGGGGTTTTAGAGATGGGAAAAGGAACTAAAGAAAGTCCCTATACCCGTGAAGATGTGCTGAGGCTGATAGAGGAGAATGGGGGAAAGGCGGAAGGACTAGACCTTTCAGGGAAGGTGTTTGAAGAAGCGATTGACCTGCGGGGACTTAATAAAAACTACCTCCAAGGTATTATTCTTAATAAGGCGATATTCCCTTTGAATTTGAAGAGACTAAAGAAAGACTGTCCACTTAGGGGGGCTAATCTCAAAGGTGTCCACCTTGAGGGGGCATATTTACGCAGTACCCACCTTGAGGAATCTGACCTGAGTGACACCTATCTTGACAGAGCTAATTTATGCTGTGCACACCTTGAGGGGGCAAATTTAAGTGGCATACATTTTGGGAACGCATATTTGGGTTATGCTTATCTCCAAGGTGCTATTTTGCTTAGGGCTGATTTTTCAGCTAATGCTGGCTTAGAAGATGTTGACTGGGGTGACTACATTCTAGGTGACGAGGAGGAACTTTCACTTGATATGGCAGTAGATACATATAGGCGTTTAAAAGTGTGGTATACCAACGCTGGTATTTCTGATACGGCGGCTAAATTCTACTATCGTGAGAAGGAAGCCAGTAGGAAAGCTGCTAAACGCCGACGTGACCGGTTAGCAGGTTGGCTTAGTTGGGCGGTTTTTGGTCATGGAGAAGGATGGAAAAGAATCCTTTTTTGGATAGCGGGTATCATATTACTATTTACAATGGTATATTTTGTTGCCGGTTTTACTTGGCAATGGCCAGCTTTCTGGCGTAGCCTCTATTTCAGCACGGTTTCCTTTACCGCTCTAGGTTATGGTAGTTGGGTGTGGGTGACTAACGACTGGATAAAGGGAATCGGTGCCTTTGAGTCCCTTGTAGGGGTTTCTATGTTGGCATTGCTCTTGGTTACATTCTTTAGAAAGTGGACAAGATAGGGGGCGTCTAAGAGGGGCGCAGCCCCTCTTCCATAACCTCCCCCTCTCCTGTGACACCTCGTCAGGAGAGGGGGACACAGGGGGTGAGGTAGAAAAATAAAATGTCTTTTCCCACCCCGACCGCCCAGTATTATCGGCGGCTTATCCCGCAGTCAGCCCCCGCCGTCCCTGGGGAGAGGGAACGGGGCAGGTTGAGTAAAATATAGCTAAGTAAAGTCCAGTATAGAAAAGGAGAAATACATGAATATAAAGCTATTGTTGGCTTTGATAACGGCCGTGTTTATGCTCTCATTCGTTCTGGCGGGATGTAGCAGCAGCGGCGTCTCTCAGGAACTGTACGACCAACAGGCAGCCCAGCTTAAGGATTGTCAATCTAAGTATGCAGAATTTGAAAAAGAAAAAGCTGACCTTCAGACAGAGAAAGCCACCGTCGATGTTCAGCTTAAGGACTGCCAGGTTGAAGTAGAAGAAAAAGAATCTCAGATAGACGCCCTCAAAGCCCAGTACGAGATTACCGGGGCCACGCCAGCGGAAACCGCCGGGAAAATCGTTAAATACTATCACGATACTCACGAATACAGCATGATTGACCTGTTTATCTGCTCGGACATGGCCGGGGAGGTCTGGAATATGCTTAAAGCCCAGGGAATCACCGCGAGAATCGCCGTGGGTAATATCGACGCTACGATTTCCGATATCCTCCAGTGTGACCATGCCTGGGTACTGGCTGAGGTCGCTCCCGGCGAGTACCTGGCGCTGGAAGCCACCGGCGGGCGCGTCGTTCTGAAAAGCGAAAACGCCCTTTACTATAACGGCTGGTACTTCGATAGCCCCGCCGATTTGAAGAGTTATAATAATATGTTAAGGGAATATAATATACTTATCGGTGTAAGGAACCAGATTAACGATGCAGCAACAGAGGCCATAAATATGCACAATAGCAATTTAACTAATCCGACTGAGGCTGATAAATGGAAGACCGTGTATGACAAGATTGTGTTACTTCGGACTACCCAGGAAGACAGACTAAATGAGTTAATGAGCGAGGTAACCAAACTCGCTAAGAGGCTATGATAAAACGTAAGAGGAGTGAATAGTGCGCATTTCAGAGCTGTTCGGGAAAACTCTAAGAGAGGTGCCCGCCGAGGCGGATACCGTCAGTCACCAGCTGCTACTGAGGGCGGGGATGGTCAATCAGTTGAGCGCCGGCGTCTATTCCTATCTGCCGCTGGGTTGGCGGGTGCTGAGGAAGATAGAAAATATCATCCGCGACGAGATGGATAAGGCCGGCGGACAGGAAGTCAACCTGCCGGTGTTGCAGCCTTTCGAGATGTGGCAGCAGAGCGGCCGGGACCAGGCTATGGGCAAGGTGCTCTTCTCGCTTTACGACCGCCGCGAGCGCCGGCTGGCCCTGGGCCCCACCCATGAAGAGGTGATTACCCAGCTGGCTGCCCGCTACGTCGGCAGCTACCGCGATTTACCCCGGCTACTCTACCAGATACAGGTCAAGTTCCGTGACGAGCCGCGTCCCCGGGGCGGACTGATAAGGGTGCGGGAATTTCACATGAAAGACCTCTACAGCTTTGATATTGATGAGGCCGGACTGGACATAAGCTACGATAAGATGCGGCAGGCTTACCTGAATGTCTTCGACCGCTGCGGCCTGCCTACTATGCTGGTCGACGCTGATAGCGGGGCTATCGGCGGGAAGGACTCCCGCGAGTTCATGGTGGTCGCCGAAAACGGCGAGGACGAGATTATCTACTGTCCCGGCTGTGACTACGCCGCCAATGCGGAGAAGGCGGTAAGCGTTAAAGAAAAAGTAGATAACGGCGAGCCCCTGCCCGTGGAAGAAGTCGCCACGCCCGGCATGGGCACTATCGAGGAGGTCGCCGGCTTCCTTAAAATTCCCCACAGCCACACCCTGAAAGCTGTCTTATATATCGCCGACGGTGAGATGGTGTTTGTGGCTATCCGCGGCGACCTCGGCGTCAACGAGGTTAAACTGAACAACGTTCTCCGGGCTGCCGAGCTGCGTATGGCCACCGAGGCCGAGGTCATCGAGGCCGGTATTGTCGCCGGCGCCGCCTCGCCGGTCGGACTGAAAGGCTTTAAGGTTATCGCCGACGACTCCGTGACTTCCGGCACTAACTTCGTGGCCGGCGGCAACAAGCCGGATACCCATATAAAGAATGTAAACTACCCCCGCGACTTTAAGGCGGACATCGTGGCGGATATCGCCGTCGCCCGCGCGGGGGACAGATGCCCCGGGTGCGGCGGTACGTACACATCGCGGCGGGGTATCGAGGTGGGGCATATCTTCAAGCTGGGCACGAAGTACAGCGAGACGTTCGATGCCATGTTCGTAGATGAAAAAGGCGGGACACATCCCATCGTCATGGGCTGCTACGGGATGGGACTGAGCCGGCTGATGGCAGCGGCCATCGAGCAGAACCACGACAATAAGGGCATTATCTGGCCGGTGCCCATCGCGCCTTACCATATGTATCTCTGTCCTTTATACCGTGAGGGGACGGAAGTAGCTGAAACTGCCGAAAAGCTTTATGAAGACCTCCGGGCGGCGGGCATCGAGGTGCTCTTCGACGACCGTGAAGAGTCGCCCGGCGTTAAGTTCAACGACGCCGATTTACTGGGAATACCTTTCCGCGTGACCGTCAGCCCGCGAACCCTTCAAAATGACAGCGTGGAGTTAAAGAAGCGCTCCGAGAAAGACTCGGCGCTGGTGCCGCTGGAGGAGATTGCAGCTAGACTTAAGGGGCTTATTAAGAGTTAAAATGGCTCAATCTGGAAGCATTTTCATCTGGAGGCATTTTACCAAACAGAGTAGTTATATCGTTGATTGGTTTAAAGAATTTGTTCCATCTGAATTGTGGAACGAAGCTAAAGAAGACCCTTGTCATTATTTTTACGAAGAAGACAAAAATCAAGATTATTCATCTACGACTAAAGCCAAATTGGTTTGTAAATTTGGAGAAAATTTCCATAAAATTCGATTGTTTCACGCATGCCGCCCCATCGATGTAAGTTGCTATTTACGTAATGGTCTTATTCCTCTAGACATTGAAGCCGCTAATGTGATGGCGAGAGAGTTATTTTTGTCTTCTTAGTATCCATCAGTAACTGAGAAGATGCTTATGGACACTATTACAAACCTCCGTGTTGAGAATAGAGGGGGTCGTCTCTCTCTATCACTTGATGACCTAAATCTTATCCAATACACAAATCATTATCTACTTTATGGTAGTGAATATCTTGCAGCAATCGCTGCTCAGTTATTTAGGCAAACTGGAGAGAATTGTATGGCAGCTTTGATAAACACTGGAATACCCACGGTCTTTGTTTGCGATATTCCTATTAGTTATATTTCGGATTTATCAATTCAAAATTTAGTAGAAAAATTAATAAGGTGTGCTCTTGAAGATAGTAATGAGGGGGTTGGTTGTATGGATTTTACCTTCACGTTTAGCGTTACATTACCATCGGAATTTATAACATCGTATTATCATCCAAAGAAAATCGGCAATAAGAAAATCCCTAGAATATCTTGTCCGTCCTGTAAAAAGCTTTAATATAACAGAAATTGGGTGATGAGGACTCCGGGATAAGCCGTAGATGATGCTGGGTGGCAGGGTGGGAATAGATGTCAAAGAATTGGGGTGGTGAAGTGGCGGAAGGATAGCCACTCTTCATACCTTAAGGATTACGTCCAGTCTCTGTTGCCACCATTTCTGTAAATCGTTATAATGACGGCAATGGCCTCGATTATTGAAGTACGGAACCTCCGCAAGACCTACGGTAACACCATCGCCGTTGATGATATCTCTTTTGAAGTGGCCGAAGGCGAAATTTTCGGCTTCCTCGGTCCCAACGGCGCCGGTAAGACCACCACGGTAGAGTGTTTGCAGGCGTTGAGGAAGCCCGATTCGGGTAATATCCGTGTGCTCGGAATCGACCCGCATACCCAGGCGCAGGCGTTGCATCGGCGTATCGGTTCACAGCTTCAGGAATCGGCCCTCCCCGACCGTATCAAGGTCTGGGAAGCGCTCGATTTGTTTGCCTCGGTCACACCGAATGCCCTGGACTGGCAGGTGCTCCTCGAGCAGTGGGGACTGGCCGGGAAGCAAAAGGCCAGTTTCTCCAGCCTGTCCGGTGGGCAGCGACAGCGCCTCTTTGTCGCCCTCTCGCTGGTGAACAACCCCGAAGTGGTCTTTCTGGATGAGATGACTACCGGACTTGACCCCGCCGCCCGCCACGTGGCATGGGACCTGATACGGGCTATCCGGGATAGGGGTACGACCGTGGCGCTGGTTACCCATTTCATGGATGAGGCCGAGGAACTCTGCGACCGCGTCGCTATCGTCGACCGGGGTAAAATAGTAGCCTCCGATACGCCCCAGGGCCTTATTGATAAACACGCCAGCGAAGTGCGCGTCATTTTCACCACAGAGCAGGAAGACCTGTCGTGGCTGTCTGATATTCCCGAGGTACGGGAGGTTATCAGGAAGGGACCGAGAGTAGAGGTAGAGGGCAGCGGGCCGGTACTGGCCCTGGCGGCGGCGGCTCTCGTGGAACATGGCATCATCCCGGCCGACCTTCGGGTCGAGAAGCCTGCCCTTGAAGATGTCTTTCTGAAAATGACGGGACATGGTGCTGGAGAATAGATGCGTACGCTATTTAAGCTGTCATGGGTGGAAATCAAGCTCTTTATCCGTGAGCCTATCACGGTGGTCTTTACGCTGGCTTTGCCCATCATTTTCCTTTTCGTGATGGGAGGAGTATTCGGCAATACGCCTAACCCGGGTTTTTACCGCGATGTCGGCGCTATGGACTACTATATGCCGTCCTATTACGGCCTGGTGATGATGGCTATCGGTACCGTAGCGCTGCCGGTGCACCTGGCCGGCTACCGCGAGCGGGGTGTCCTCCGCCGTTTCCGCGCCTCGTCCTTCTCGATATGGTCGGTGCTGGGCTCGCAGTTGCTGGTTAGTTTCATTATCACGATAGTTGGTAGTATTTTGATAACAATCTTCGGATTGCTGTTTTATCATCCTCATCCCCCCGTATATCCGGGGCAACTCGTGGCGGCGTTTGTGCTGGGCACGGTATGTTTTACCTGTTTTGGATTTTTCCTCGGGGCTGTTCTCCCCTCCACACGTTCCGCCCAGGGGGTGGGACTGATACTCTTTTTCGTGATGATGATACTGGGCGGGGCCGGTCCGCCGCCGGAAGTACTTACCGGGGCGATGGACGTTATCGCCAAAATTACTCCCTTGCGCCATGTTATCTGGATGCTGCAGAACCCCTGGCTCGGTTTTAGCTGGAACACCAGCGCCTCCCTGATAACGGCGGGGATTACGGTCGTGGCGGCGTTACTGGCCGCCCGTTTCTTCCGGTGGGAGTAGGGGCGTCAACCTCGCAGCGTCGCCCCCAGTTCGCCGGTAAGCCGTTTCAGGATTTGCTTCTGTACATTGTTGACTTCTTCGTCGGTCAGCGTGTGCGTGGGCGACTGGTAGATGAGGCGGTAGGCCAGCGATTTCTTGCCGGCGGCCACCTGCTTGCCGGAATAAACGTCGAAGAGCTTTACCTCGCTGATTAGCGAGAAGCTCTTAAGAATTCCCAGTATCTGCTGGTGAGTTACATCGGCGTCGACTACTAGAGCCAGGTCTCTGATGGTGCTCGGGAAGCGTGGTATCGGCTGGAACATCCCGTGGCTGGCGGCGAAGGGCAACAGCGCCGAAACGTTGATTTCGAACAGGCAGACAGTCCCGTCAATCTCGAAGGCATCGGCTACTCCGGGGTGCAGTTCTCCGATTATGCCCAGTTTCACCTTCAGGCCGTTTTCTTCGACGATGATGGCGGCCTGCCGGCCGGGATGCAGTCCCTCTTCGTTGCTTTTCTCGAAGCTGACGGCCACGTCCAGGTGGTTGAGCAGGCCTTCGACAACTCCCTTGACATCGTAAAAGTCGACAGAGTTGCCGGCGCCCAGCCATGATTTCTCGACGCTGGGGCCGCTCATGATACCGCACAGTATCTCCGGCTCGGTAGGGAGGTCGTCTTCACGGGGCAGATATATTTTCCCTATCTCGAAGAGACTGATGCCACCGTCTTCGTGCCTGCGATTGGACTCCAGTGTGGACAGCAGGTTGGCGCGTAGGTTGGGACGTAGATATTCTTGGTCGGTCGTCAGCGGCTTGATGACGCGCAGAGGTAGCGGTTCGGGGGGGCGTGGCTCCGGTACCAGGTTGCTCAATGCCTCCAGACTCGTCAGCGAATAGGTGATTACCTCCTGGAAGCCGTAGCCCGCTAGAGCCTGTCTTATTTCCCTTTTAAGACTGAAGATGGGTTCAGGATTCTGCCGGGGTATCGGGTCGTCGAGCATGGTGGCGGGGATTTTATCGTAGCCGATAATGCGGGCGACTTCCTCGATGAGGTCGACGTCGTATTTAATATCGCTGCGCCAGTAGGGCGTTTTTATGGATATCTTCGAGCCGTCCGCCTGGCACTCGAAACCCAGTGATGTTAGCGCGTTCACTATTTTTTCGCGACCTACGCTCGTGCCCATGACGCGTTTGACTTTCTCTGTTGTGACGGTGATGGGTTCGGGGTCTTTCTTTCCGGGATACATGTCGATAATGCCCCCGGCCACTTTCCCCCCGCCCAGTTCCGCAATCAACTGCGTGGCATGGTGTAGGGCGGGGATTGTCATTCCGGCGCTAATATCGCGCTCGAATCGCATCGATGCTTCACTCGTCAGGCCGAGGTGGTGGCTGGTATAATGAATGCTGGTAGCTTTGAAGCTGGCGGCTTCCAGCAGGATGGACGTGGTGCTCCCGGTAACCTCGCTATTGAGGCCTCCCATGACCCCGGCGATGGCCACCGTTCCCTCCCCATCGGCTATAGTCAGCATGTCGCCGTTAAGCTGGCGTTCCACTTCGTCCAGTGTATAGAAATTTTCACCCTCGGCGGCCCGGCGTACGATTATCTTCTTTTTACGGAGAGTATCGTAGTCGAAGGAGTGCAGGGGCTGCCCGTACTCCAGCATGACGTAGTTGGTGATATCGACGATGTTGTTTATAGGACGTTGGTCGCAGGCGATGAGTCGCTCCTGTAGCCAGGCCGGCGATTCTGCTATTTTAATATCGGTGATGAGGCTGGCGGAGTACCGGGGGCACAGGTCGGGGTCGGCGATTTCTATCGTTACCTGTTTATCTATGTCGTCGCCGGTCTCTTTGTAGCTGATTTTCGGGATATGCATGTCCTGTCCGCTGAGGGCGGCGACTTCGTGCGCGATGCCGACTACCGAAAGGCAGTCGGGGCGGTTGGGGGTGATATCGATATCGAGGATGGTATCACCCATGTGTTCGGCCAGCGGCTTCCCGATTTCCGCATCCGCCGCCAGTACCATGATGCCTTCGTGATTTTCGGTTATAGCGAGCTCCTTCTCGGAGCAAATCATGCCGCGGGAAACAACGCCGCGAATCTTGGCCTGATTTAATTCCTCCACATCACCGTTATGGGGATTTATCAGGCGGGCGCCGACGCTCGCGAATGCTATTTTATCGCCGACATTCAGGTTGGGAGCACCGCAGACAACGGTCTCCTGCCTGGTACCCAGTTCGACTGTTGCCAGGCGGAGCCGGTCGGCGTTGGGGTGGGGATTGACCGCCGTTATCTGCCCGACGACGACGTTATCCCAGCTGCCGCCGGTGGTGATGATTTCGGCTACCTCGAACCCGGCCATGGTCAGCCTCCCGGCCAGTTCCGCCGGGGGCAGGGTAACATCTACATAGTCTTTAAGCCAGTTAACCGGTACTTTCATAATTAAACTCTAAAATTGCCTTAAAAATCTAAGGTCGCTGGCAAAGTATTGCCTGATGTCATCGACGCCGTAGCGCAGCATATGCGGCCTTTCAACGCCCAGGCCGAAGGCAAAGCTGGTGTAAACTTCGGGGTCGATGCCGGCGCGCCGCAATACCTCGGGATGGGTCATGCCGGCTCCCCCAAGCTCTATCCATCCGGAGTTCCCGCAAAGACGGCAGCCGCTGCCGCGGCAAACAATACATTCGATGGCGATTTCAACACCCGGCTCGACAAACGGGAAGTAGTCGACGCGGAAGCGTACCTTCCTATCCTCGCCGAAGTAGCGGCGGGCAAATTCGTATAATGTACCTTTCAGGTCGGCCATGGTAATGCCCCTGTCAACAGCGATGCCGTCAACCTGTGAGAACATGGGGATGTGGGTGGCATCGCTGGCCTCGTAGCGGAAAAGCCTGCCCGGTTCGACGGCCCGTATCGGCGGCTCCATTTTCTCCAGGGTCCGGGCGGTGACCGCCGTGGTGTGGGTGCGCAGTAAAGGCTGTCTCTTGCCTTTCGGCGTATCAATCCAGAAGGTGGACATGGAGTCGCGGGCGGGGTGTTCGGCGGGGATATTCAACGCCTCGAAGTTATAGTAGTCCCACTCCACGTCCGGGCCTTCGATTACCTGGAAGCCCATGGAGACGAATATATCGCACATCTCGTCAATCGTCCGGGTAATCGGGTGCAGGTGCCCGACCGGGTAGGGACGTCCCGGCAGGCTGATATCGATCGCCTCTCTGGCTGCCTCCGAGGTCAGCTGTGCGTCGCGGAGGGATTGCCCCTTCCGGACAGTGCTGTCTTCCAGAAGCATTTTAAGCCGGTTGGCGGCCGCCCCGACGGTCTTTCTATTTTCTATGGACAATGTCGCCAGGCTGCGCAAAATCTGGGTCAGCGGGCTTTTCTTGCCCAGGTAGTGAACGCGCCACGACTCCAGGTCTTTGTCATCATTAATGCGGTCCAGCTGTTTCAGGGCTTCCGCTTTTAGTTCTTCAATTTTCTCTAACATTTTTACGCCTGTTAAAAATATCCCCTTCCTTTGTTGAAGGGAAGGGGACTAAGTGAGATGTTGCTTGGAGCGGGTTGTTTTAGTCCTGGCCTTTCCCTCCAGCGAGAGTGACCAGGCTGCTAAAGCTCTCTGGCTCCCTGACGGCCATATCGGCCAGCATCTTCCGGTTTATTTCCATCCCAGACTTCTTCAGCCCGTCCATGAACTGGCTGTATTTAATTCCGCGGGCACGGCAGGCGGCGTTAATGCGCAGAATCCAGAGTCGGCGCATGTCGCCTTTCCGCTCGCGCCGGTGGAAGTAGGCATAGCTTAACGACTTGAGCATAGACTCGTTGGCACGCTTGATAAGCCGGTGCTTGGTACCCCGGTGGCCTTTAGTCATGGCCAGTATTTTCTTATGTCGTTGGTGTGAGGTTACTCCTCTTTTTACTCTAGGCAAGTAAAGATTCCTCCTGTCTACTAAGCCCCGTGTGGTATCAGCCTGGATATACGCTTACGGTTACGGGGATTAAGTTCTATCATCTCGTCAAACTGGCGTCGTACCCTCTTGGCTTTCTTGGTGCGAAGGTGGCTTTTTGGTCCTTTGACACGCATAATTTTACCACTGCCGGTAACATGGAAGCGGCTCTTGGCACCCTTATGCGTCTTGATTTTTGGCATTCTCGGTTTCCTTTTCTTCTATTTTTACTTTAGGCTTTGAGGAGGTCGGGGCAATGATGATGTCCATCCTTCTCCCCTCCATTACCGGCTTTCTCTCCAGCGAGCCGACATCATTCAATGTCTCCGCCATCCGCTGTAATATCTTCCAGCCCAGCTCGGGATGCGTGATTTCACGCCCCCGGAACATTAACGTTATCTTAACCTTGTCGCCATCGGCGAGCAGCTTCTTGGCCGTCTTGGCCTTGGCTTCAAAATCATGAATACCTATCTTGGGTCGCAGGCGAATTTCCCTGAGTAACGAAACCTTCTGGCTTTTCTTTGCCTGTTGCTCTTTCTTCTGTTGCTGGTACTTGAACTTACCGTAATCAAGAAGGCGGCAGACAGGCGGTACCGATGTAGGCGCTACCTCTACGAGGTCCAGATTATACTTTCTCGCCGTTTCCCGTGCCTGAGCCAATGTCATAATTCCGAGCTGCTCTCCCTTCTCCCCAACCAGGCGAACTTCTCTGGCGATAATTCGCTCGTTAACACGAAGTTGCTTAATTATGTCCTTTTATCCCTCCTTCAAGCACAGGTATCCTACGAACAAAGAATATACCATATTTTTATAGTGGAAATCAACTCCCCGAGTCTGATAGATTGCCATTGACCTCTATTTTACACTTTGCTGGCGATTTCCGCGGTTAGAGTGTCCAGAAAACAGGACAGCGATTGGGTGGGCAATTGCTCGCCGCTGCGCGGTCGCACGGAAACGGAGTTATCCGCCACCTCTTTATCCCCGATGACAACCATGTAGGGTATCTTTTCCAGCTGCGCCTGGCGGATTTTCAGGTTCATCCTCTCGGAACGGTCGTCCACCTCTACCCGCACTCCCCGACTCTTCATTTCTTTCTCAACCTTGCGGGCGTGGTCGAGATGTCGGTCGGCTATCGGGATTATCTTGACCTGCACCGGTGCCAGCCATAACGGGAAGGCGCCGGCGTAATGTTCAATCAGCAGCCCGAAGAACCGCTCCCACGCGCCGAGGAGAGCGCGATGTATCATGTACGGCCGGTGCTCCTGTCCGTCAGCTCCCACGTATACCATGTCGAAACGCTCCGGCAGATTAAAGTCGAACTGGATGGTGCTCGCCTGCCATTCGCGCCCGATGGCGTCTTCTATTTTAATATCGATTTTAGGCCCGTAGAAGGCGCCGCCGCCTTCATCCACTTCGTAGGGAAGTTTATTCTCATCAATAACTCTGCGTAGCGCTTCCTGGGCGTCCTTCCACATGACCTCGCTGCCGATAGAGCCGGTGGGGCGGGTGGAGAGGTAGACCTTATACTTATGAAAGCCGAAGGTAGCCAGCATGTACAGCGAAAAACGGAGCACCTCGGAAATCTCGTCGTTCATTTGCTCTGGTGTGCAGATAATATGGGCATCGTCCTGGGTGAGGCCGCGTACTCGCATAAGACCGAGCAGCACACCGCTTCGCTCGTAGCGATAAACGGTGCCCAGCTCCGCCCAGCGCAGCGGTAAATCGCGGTACGAACGCGTCCGGGACTTATAGGCGAGCATGTGAAACGGGCAGTTCATCGGTTTAAGGTAGAACTCCTGCTCATCGATGGTAATGGGTGAATACATGTTTTCTCTATAATGGTCGAGGTGACCGCTGATTTCCCACAACTTGCTCAAGCCGATATGCGGCGTGTACAGGATTTCGTATCCGTTGGCGAAGTGCTCCTGCCGCCAGAAGTCCTCCACGATGGTACGGATGCGTCCTCCCTTGGGTGTGTAGATAACCAGCCCGCCGCCTATTTCTTCGGGCATCAGGAAGAGATCCAGTTCCTTACCCAGCCGGCGGTGGTCGCGCCTCTTGGCCTCTTCTACTATGGCCAGGTGCTTGTCGATTTCTTTCTGGTTGTTGAAGGCGATTCCGTAAATCCTCTGCAGCATGGGGAAACGCTCGTTGCCCCGCCAGTAGGCCCCGGCGGTGTTGGTCAGCTTAAATGCCTTTATCTCGCCGGTCGATTTTACGTGAGGCCCCCGGCATAAATCGACGAAATTACCCTGCTCGTAAACGCCTACCTTGGCGTCGGTAATTTCATCAATCAGTTCGAGCTTGTAGGGTTGCGAGGCGAACAGCTTTTTAGCCTCTGCCTTGGTAATTTCCCGGTTGGTAAAAGGCAAATCCGCCTTGATTATCTCGCGCATCTTCTCTTCGATAACCGGCAGGTCATCGGGGGTCAGCGTACGTGGCAAATCGAAGTCATAATAAAATCCGTCTTCAATAGCCGGGCCGATGCCGAACTTGGCATCAGGGAATATGGATAGCACCGCCTCGGCCATAACATGGGAGGCCGAGTGGCGCATGGTTTCCAATTTATTTTCTGCGTTCACAAGATTAATTATATCAGCGTTCAGCTACGAACGCAATTGGACTTTTAATTGAAATTCTTCCTCACTTTTACCCCCGTCCCTCGGCTGTTATCTATTCCCACCCAGGCCTCCCCGTATCATCTGTGGCTTATCTCGTAGTATGTCCCTACCCCGGCGAGGAGTGTAAAAGAGAGGGGGCGCCGGCCCCCTCTAAAATCTAATCCCCCTCTCCAATAAAATTATCTATGGGGCTTGTACCGTCTTGCTGATTGTAGAGGGGGATAAAGGGGTGAGGTAAATTTGTTTCACTAAATGTAAATAGAACCTGAATACTGTATTATATGACCATCGCTGGTGTATAGGAGGCAGCTATGAAGTGGCAGCAGTTGCTTGTGGAAGTCTACCTGAAACTATCCCAGGAGTTTGGCAATGTGCTTGGCGGACTCACTCTGGACGACCTGCACAAACGCCCCGCCCCAGATGCCAATACTATCGGCTGGTTGCTCTGGCATGCTACGCGCAGCCTGGACCGTACTGTCGGCGATGTTATGTGGGGTGAACAGCTCTGGATAAAAGACAGTTGGCACGCCAGGTTCGGGCGAAAGCCCGACCCCAATGAAACGGGAGTCGGGCATACCTTTGAGGGAGTTGAGAATTTCCGGGTGCCTGATATTCAAATGTTGCTGGACTACCACCGCGCCGTGATGAAGGCTTCGTTAGAATATCTTGATGCGCTTTCAGAGGACGAGCTTGAACGCGAGTGCCCGGCCTCGTGGAGTCCTGGCGCTACCGCACCCGTGTACCAGCGCCTTGTAGGGAATATCAACGATTGTTTCCAGCATATCGGCCAGGCGGCCTACGTACGCGGCCTGATAAAAGGTCAGGAGTGGCTGGGCAGGTAGTTCCCGCTGGTTTTACATTCACGACTTTACTGTGATAGACTGAATCGTGCCCCACTCCGTAAAGAGAATTTTCCCCGTCTTAGGTTTATCCATCTTCTCATCTATGATCGGTATCGGCATTATAGCGCCGCTGCTGCCGATTTACGCCAAGAACCTTGGGGCCACCGGTGTCTGGGTGGGTGTGATTTTTGCCGGTTACGCCATTTCACGCACGGTCCTCCTGCCTTTTGTCGGCAGACTATCGGACCGCCGCGGTCGCAAGCAGGTTATCTCCGTCGGCCTGTTCCTTTTTGCCCTGACCTCTTTCGCCTACGTCCTCGCCAATAACGTGGCCAGCCTTCTGGCAATACGATTACTGCAGGGCGTGGCCGCCGGCTTTGTTCAGCCCATTGCCCAGGCCTATATCGGCGATATCGCCCCGGAAGGTGAAGAAGGGAAGTGGATGGGATTCTTTAACGCCACGTTTTTAGCCGGCTGGGGCTGCGGTCCTCTCTTGGGTGGTATTCTGACCGATTATTTCGGGATGAATTCTGCTTTCTACGTTATGGGCGGACTTAATGTGCTGGCGTTTCTGGGTGTAGCCATCTTCCTGCCGGAAGTCGTCCGCAGGGAAAAAGGGGCTGCTCAGGCGTCTTCATTTAAGGGTATAGCTTCCAGCAATTTAAGCAGGGGACTCTTTAGCTTCCAGATTGGCGATGCCGCCCACCGGGGTATCGTCCAGACCTTTATCCCCGTCTTTGGCGGTCTGACCATCGGTCTGAGTTCGTCTCTTGTCGGGACGATATTATCGGTACTCGTCTTTGGAGCCGGGGTGATTCAGATATTCAGTGGCCGTCTTGCCGACAGGTTTAATAAAAGGCTGATTGTGATTATCGGGAGTCTCGGTATCCTGCTATCCATGCTCCTGATTCCCCAGGCTTTTAGCTTCTGGTCGTTGCTGGTCTTTCTGGCTATCGCTATCGTCGGCGACGCTACGGCCCTGCCTTCCGCTTCGGCCTTGGTAATTGAAGAGGGCAGGAAATTTGGTATGGGCGTGTCTATGGCCATGTTCAACATGGGTATGGGGGTGGGCATGTCCGTCGGGCCGATTCTGGCCGGTCTGGCTACCGATTTATGGGGCGTTGAATTTGCCTTTTACTTTACGGCGGCTCTTATGCTGGTTTGCACCATTGCTTTCGGTCAGTTTACCCGCCGCGAGCCGGTAGCCGGAGTTTAAGAGCGTTGGCTTTTTATCCGGTTTTCGACGAAGCTGACCAGGCAGAGAAGCACCGCGCTTAGCCCCAGCGCCCCCAGGTCGAGGTACTTTACCGCTACCAGCTTGCTTGCAATCCCCATACCTCCGCCCCCGATGAGCGCCGCCAGCGCCCCCGTCGCCGTTACCTTGAGCCTGTTCTTGAAGAATCCGGCTATTACCGGCAGAATCACCCCGCAGGTGTAGACCGTATAGGCGAACAGTAGGGTGCTGATGATTCCCTTGAGCAGCAACGCCACCACCAGTGATATAATGCCCAGCAGGATTATCAGCCAGCGGGAGCGTGCCAGGACGTTCTTTCGGTCTGGCGGCGAGCGGAAACCGCCGATGATGTCCACCGTGAGTATAGTGCCGGCGCTCAGTAAGGTGGTATCCGCCGACGACATCATGGCGCAGAGCAGCGCCGCCAGGAGGATGCCGCCGGGAAGCGGCGAAAACACCTCGCTGATGACCTTGGGCAGGGCCTGCTCCGCCGCGATTTCCGGGAAAAGAACGGCGGCGCCCATGCCAATCAGCGTCACGGCAAAAGCTACGGGTATGATAAGTCCTGCCGTCCAAAAAGTGGATGCCTGCGCCGTAGCGTCATCTCTGGCGCAGAATATTCTTGAATACATATCAGGTCCGACCACGTAAGTCAGCCCCACCACCAGGAGCAGCGAAGCGAGGTCGGCCCCGCCGAATTGTGAGCCGACGGGGAAAGCGAACATCTCCGCCGGCAGCGAGCTTCGCAGCCCGTCCCAGCCCCCTAGCCTTGAGAGCAGCAGCCCCAGGCCGGTAAAAATCCCACCGAAAATTATTACCGACTGAAAAAGGTCGGTGCGGATGACAGAATGCTGGCCGCCCAGCACCGTATACGCGATGAAAACGAAAGAAAAGATAACCATCCAGAGGGTCGCATTGCCGATTCCCAAAATGCTCATTATCTTGCCGGCGGCGATGATCTGGGCGGCGATGATGCCGACCCAGGCGATGACGATAAGTATCGAGGAGGCAAAGGCCACCCGGCGGTCGTATTGCTTCTCTATCAGCTCGGGGAGGGTATAGAGGGCGTATTTTCGCACTCTCCGGGCGAAAAACACCCCCAGCACTATCAGGCCGAGGCTCCCCGCCAGCAGCCACCAGGCTCCGGTCAGGCCGCGTTGGAAACCCAGCCCCGCCATGCCCACCGTAGCCGACCCGCCGATAATTGTGGCCAGCAGCGAACCGACAATGAATAATGAAGCGCCTTTTCTACCGGCCACGAAGAAGTCGTCCGCCCGCCACGCTTTCTTGCGGCTGATGAAGCCGATGATAAGCATGGCCAGGAAATAGATAATGATTATTGTCAGTTGGGGCACTTTTATTTCCCTTGGTTGCGTGGAATTATTTGAGTGAGATAAAAGAGAAAGGTAGTCGGGGAATACGGGCACGTGGGGGCATAGCTTGATTTACATAAAATTATTATATGGTTGGCTTCGCGGTGCCTATAATAGCGATTTCTATCTTCTGGCCGCACTTCGAGCAGGTTACATTGAGGGTAATCGGCTGGCTCATTACCCTTTCGGCGACGGCTGATACTATGGAATCGACGTTGTCCAGTCGCTGGTCCAGCATGTCGATTCGCTGAATAAGCCGCTCGATTTCCGATGACGAATCATTATTGACTGTTTCCAATTCTTCTTTTTTCGCCAAGTTTTCAGTCCCCTTAATAATAAGGTCAGACTCATTATATGTCTCCGAGAGGAAATATGTCAAAGTGTGATATATATCGCGGTGTTGATTTATGGAAAATTGAGGGGTATAATCCTCAATACGAAGTATCGCTATACCCGCGATAAATCGATGAGGAGGGAAATCAAATGGCTGAGAAAGAAGTGGGCAAGGTAATGGACTTCTTTGCCCGTCCGGTGGTTGCCGGAATCGATATGACCGGGACGCTCAAAATCGGGGATAAAATTCACATCAAAGGGCACACCACGGATATCGAAATAGAAGTTGCCTCGATGCAGATTGACAATGTCGATGTCGACAAGGCCAAGAAAGGCGATTCCGTCGGTATCAAGGTCCCGGACAGGGTAAGGGTGGGAGATACCGTTTATAAGGTTACCGATTAACCCTTCCCACGCTCACATATATATGAAGTCCTTAATTACTGCCACACTCTATCTTCTCTTTTTATAATGTTTCTTAACGGAAATCTCGGGCTTAATCCTGAGATTCGTAACCCATTATAGCTATCGGGTTAGGAGGTGGTTTATGGCCGCCGGTTTTGGTGATTATGATAAATATGACGGCCTCGGTCTTGCCGAGCTTGTCCGCAAGAAGCAGGTAAAGCCTGCCGAACTGGTCGAAGAGGCGATAAGCCGCATCGAAAACCTCAATCCGCAGCTTAATGCCGTCATCCATAAGATGTACGAGCAGGCCCGCAAATCTGCCGCCGGAGATTTGCCTGACGGCCCCTTCAGGGGCGTTCCCTTCCTGCTGAAAGATTTATCGGCATTTTATGCTGGGGTTCCTCTGACTAATGGCAGTCGGTTCTTTAAGGACTATGTGCCGGACCACGACAGTGAGTTGGTCAGTCGGTTCAAGTCCGCCGGAGTTGTCACCATCGGCAAGACCAACACGCCGGAGTTTGGCCTGGCCTTTGTAACCGAGCCGGAATTGTTCGGCCCCGCCAATAACCCCTGGGACCTAACCCGCACCACCGGAGGCTCCAGCGGCGGTTCGGCAGCGGCTGTGGCTGCGCGGATAGTGCCTGCGGCCCACGCCAGTGATGGCGGTGGTTCCATACGCGTTCCGTCTTCCTGCTGCGGTGTCTTCGGTCTCAAGCCGACCCGTGGGCGTACTCCGGCCGGGCCCGATTTTGGCGATATGTGGCGCGGCTTCGCCGTCGACCACGCTGTTACCCGCTCCGTGCGTGATAGCGCCGCCCTGCTGGACGCAACAGCTGGACCTGATACCGGGGCTCCTTATTATGCGGCGCCGCCGGCCCGCCCCTTCCTGAGCGAGGTCGGGGAGGACCCCGGAAAACTGCGTATCGCCTTCACCGCGGAGCCATTTCTCTGCGGTACCGTCGAAGATGATTGTATCAAAGGCCTGGAGGCAACCGTTAAACTGTGTCAGGAACTCGGTCATGAGGTGGTGGAAGCTGTGCCCACGTTTGACGGTCAGTCTATTTCAAGGGCTTTTATTACGATAATATGCAGCGAAACTAGGGCGATGATTGATGAAGCCAGCGAATTGTTCAACCGCAAGGCTACTTGTAAGGATTTTGAACCGCTTACCTGGATTATCGCCTTGCTTGGTGACAATTTCCTCGCATCTGATTTGTCTCACGCTATCAACCTGATTCAGCTTGCCTCACGGAAGATAGGAGAATTTTTCGAAAGGTATGATGTCCTGCTGACGCCGACACTGGCTATGCCGCCCTTGAAAACGGGTGAGTTCCGGTTAAAAGGAATTCAGGATGTAATAGTGAAATTACTCGGTCGTCTTAATGCTGGGAGTTTAATCAAACACCTTGTCGGGATAGACCTTCTTGCCGAGGAGGCCTATAAGTTTACGCCCTACACGCCGCTTTTTAATGTCACCGGTCAGCCGGCCATGTCTGTGCCGCTCCACTGGAACGATGCAGGACTGCCCATCGGTATGCAGTTTGCCGCCAGATACGGCGATGAAGCCACCCTGTTTCGCCTGGCCGCGCAACTGGAGAAAGCCAGGCCCTGGGCCGACCGTGTTCCACCCATCTGTGCCGGGGGGACGGATTGATTTTACCGCTTAGCCTATGGCCTTTACCAGGTTAGCCATCTCGATGGCGCTGACGGCGGCATCGAATCCCTTGTTGCCGTCTTTGGTCCCGGAGCGTTCGATTGCCTGCTCCAGCGTATCGGTGGTGATGACTCCGTAAATCACCGGCACGCCGGTATCCATGTTGACCTTGGCGATGCCCTTGGTGACCTCGGCCGCTATGTAGTCGAAATGCGGTGTTCCGCCGCGTATCACGGCTCCCAGGCAGATGACGGCGTTGTATTTCTTAGATTCCGCCATTTTCTGGGCAATCAACGGTATCTCGAACGAACCGGGCGTCCAGGCGACTTCCATGTCGACTTCGGCGACTCCATGGCGGATGAGGGCATCCTCGGCCCCTTCGAGCAGCTTCTTGCTGAAGAACTCGTTAAAACGCGAGACAACCAGTCCGAACTTAAGACCCTTCCCCAGTAGATTGCCCTCATAACTCTTGCTCATAATAGTTATCTCCTTGTGTATTATTCGCTATCGGCATCGGAGACCTTGAGGAGATGCCCCATTTTTTTCTGCTTCGTCTGTAAATAACGTCGGTTATACTTGTTCGGCTGGGTGGTGATGGATAGCTGCTCGGTGATGGTCAGTCCGTAGCTGGCCAGCCCGCTCATCTTCTTGGGATTGTTGGTCATCAGCCGCATGTTGCGGATGCCCAGGTCGGCCAGAATCTGTGCCCCCACCCCGTAATCACGCTGGTCGGCTTTGAAACCGAGGGAGAGATTGGCCTCCACGGTATCCAGTCCCTCGTCCTGGAGGGCGTAGGCCTTTATCTTGTTATGGATGCCGATGCCCCTGCCTTCCTGTCTCATGTAAAGGATAACGCCGCGGCCTTCCCGCTCTATATTCTGCATGGCTATCTCAATCTGCTCGCCGCAGTCGCACCGAAGACTGTGAAAAACGTCTCCGGTAAGGCACTGGCTGTGCACCCGCACCAGTACCGGGTCCTCGGTAGCCACGTCCCCCATTACCAGCGCCAGGTGCTCGGCGGGGTCGGTCCGGCTCTTGTAGGCAATAACGGTAAAATTGCCGTAGGGCGTCGGGAGTTTGGCTTCGGCCACCCTCTGAACCAGTCTTTCGTGGCGGTAGCGGTAGGCAATGAGGTCGGCCACGCTGACTATCTTGAGTTCCAATTTCGCGGCGATTTTTTCAAGCTGGGGCATACGGGCCATGGTGCCGTCCTCGTTCATGATTTCGCAGCAGACGCCGGCGGGGTAAAGTCCGGCCAGCCTGGCCAGGTCGACCGTTGCCTCGGTTTGCCCCGCCCTCACCAGCACGCCGCCGTCCCGGGCACGCAGGGGGAACATGTGCCCCGGCATGACCAGGTCTTCCGGCCTTGTCTTGGGGTCGATGATAACCTTTACCGTTTGCGCCCGGTCTGCCGCCGATATGCCGGTGCTCGTGCCGTGCTTGGCTTCGACCGATACCGTGAAGGCGGTACCAAAGTTCGAGGTATTGTTGCTTACCATCATGGGTATTTTAAGTTCATCCAGGCGTTCGCCGGTGACGGGCATGCAGATAAGGCCGCGACCGTGCACGGCCATAAAGTTAATGGCTTCGGGAGTTACCTTCTCGGCGGCCATAATAAGGTCGCCTTCGTTCTCCCTGTCCTCGTCGTCAACGACGATGACGAACCTGCCGGCCTTGATATCTTCGATTGCTTCCGGAATAGTTGCCAGTCCCATTTAATTTTCTCCTAACGTATCAGGAGCGGTCAGTTTACCGTGAAACCGTGCTCCTGTAAAAATTCCGCGGTAATGCCTTGACTCTGCGGTTTCATGAACTCCGCCACGTATTTGCCGATGATATCCGCTTCCAGGTTGACCGCATCGCCTATCTTCTTGTCAGCCAGTATCGTGTGCTGGCGAGTGTAGCCGACGATTGATACCGAAAACGAAGTGACGTCTTTTTCGACCACCGTCAGGCTCGTCCCGTCCACGGCGATGAAGCCCTTCTCCACGATATACCGCATCACTTCGGCAGGCGCCTCGAATCGCATCAGTACTGCCTCGCCTTCTTGAGAAATCGAGGCTACCCTGCCGGTATCATCGATGTGCCCCTGCACCAGGTGGCCGCCGATTTCGCTGCCCAGCCCCAGCGGCCTCTCCAGGTTGACCCTGTCTCCGGCGTGCAGTTTTCCCAGGTTGGTGCGCTTCAGGGTCTCCGGCATGACGTCCACGGAGAAGGTCTTATCGTTGAAGTCGGTTACGGTCAGGCAGATGCCGTTGACGGCAATGCTCCCGCCGGGTTCTATCCCCTCCAGCACCTTATCGGCGGCAATGACCAGCTTCCCCACCGTAGCGGAAACGATGCTACCTACCTCTTCGATAATTCCGGTGAACACGCCTTACCCCTTGATGTAACGCACCCTTGCTTACTGCCATTCTAACACTTGTCATAAGGTTAGTGCAATAACTGTCATTCCCGCCCTTTAATTGTTATTCCCGCGAAAGCGGGAATCCAGTTCACCCCACCTCCCCTCGCTGTTATCTATTCCCACCCATGCCGCCCTCGCACCATCCGTTGCTTAACCCGTAAAACTTTCCCACCCTGGCTGCTCTTGCGGCATCCACGGCTTATACCTTCCTTGCTAATTGCCACTTGTTACTTGATACTTAATTCGTCTGTCTGCCGCCGGTACCCGCGGCGGTTTTAACGTTGGCTTTCTCAGGCTCTTTCGGACGCAGACCGCGGGTGGCTTTCCCGGCCTGCCACATCTCGGAGTTGCCCATGACGGCAAGTTCCTTGCCCAGCAGCTCTTTGTAGTTGGATTTACCGCAGGCGGTGATGACGCGGCGCGTTTCCACGCCGGTGGCGACCCTCTCGTAAAGCTCCTTGAAGACCGGCATGACGGCCTTCTTGAATCTTGGTTTCCAGTCCAGGGCGCCCCGCTGGGCGGTCGCCGAGCAGTTGGCGTACATCCAGTCCATGCCGTTCTCGGCCACGAGACGGATGAGGCTTTCGGTCAGTTCTTCTACCGTCTCGTTGAAGGCCTCGCTGGGACTGTGCCCGTGCTTGCGGAGGGTATCGTACTGGGCCTCCATGATGCCCGCCAGCGCTCCCATCAAGACTCCCCGCTCCCCGACGAGGTCGCTGTAGACCTCCTTTTCGAAGGTGGTGGGGAAGAGATAGCCGGAGCCCAGCGCAATCCCCAGGGCGAGGCAGCGCTCCCTGGCCCGGCCGGTGGCGTCCTGGAAGACGGCGAAGCTGGAGTTGATTCCCGCACCGGAGAGGAAGTTGCGCCGCAAAGATGTCCCCGAACCCTTGGGGGCCACCATAATTACGTCGATGTTCTTGGGGGGGATGATTTTCGTCTGGTCTTTATAGACAATCGAGAAACCGTGCGAGAAGAAGAGGGCATCGCCCGGATTCAGGTTCTTCTTGACGACGGGCCATATCTTTTGATGCGCCGCATCCGCCACCAGCATCTCGATAATCGTGCCGCGTTTTACGGCTTCCTCTATCTCGAAAAGGTCCTTACCGGGCTTCCAGCCGTCCTTCTCGGCGCGATTCCAGTCCTCCATGAACTGCTTGCTCTGCCCGATGATGACGTTGAAGCCGTTGTCTTTCATATTTAGCGATTGCCCCGGCCCCTGGACGCCGTAGCCGATGATGGCAATGGTTTCATTCTTGAGTACCTCGTGGGCTTTCTTCATGGGAAACTCTTCCCGCGTGATAACCTCTTCTCTGGTTCCTCCGAAATCGATAATCGCCATGGTTCGTTACCTCCTTAGTTTCATGTAATAAAAGCGGTTAGCTCGTTAATCTCTTACTCGATACTGTAGGCCACCTGTACGGTCAGGGTAATTTTCGTCTCACCCATGCTGGTTGGTGGTAGACTCTCAATCACGACCGGTGCCGGGACCGGCACGCCGCTGGATAAACCGTACGTCATGCTGTAGGGAGAAGGTGTGTAGGCACTTTCGGAGACGAAGGTCGGCTCACCCAGTTTAATCCCGGTCTGTTTGGCCAGCTTCTCGGCCCTGGCCTTGGCGTCGGCGGTGGCCTTTTCTCTGGCCTCATCGTAATATTCGGTGGGGTCTTCCACGGAAAAACTGAAGCTGTCTATCCGGATAAGGTCGCCCCCGGCTTTGACGGCAGCGTCGATAATAATGCCTGCCTTGTAATCGAGCGTATAGCTTTCATGGGGAAGCACCCTTATCTTGACGGTCAATTTGTTGGCCACCCGGTAGCCGGTAATAACCTCTTCATCGTTGAAGTTGTCCCACCTTGTCCGCTGCTGAATATTGAAGTAATGAGTCTGGATATCCTCGCTTTCGACGCCGCTGTTGGTGAGTGCCAGCCCGACGTTACCCATCGCTTCGGAGGCTTTGGTCATGGCTTCGGCAACGGTAGCTTCCTGAACTTCAACACCCGCCTGGAGGATGGCGATATCGGGGGTAACAGTTACTTCGCCCGTACCGCTTACCCAGATGCCGGTAGTCTGGCTGCCGGACGCGTCGGTGGAGGTGGTGCGGGTGGGTGGCGAAAAGCTATCACAGCCGGTCGCACCGCTAGCCATAATAATCAGCAGCAAACAGCCGGTTGACCATAATATGCGTTTCGTAGCAATCACCTCCTGAAAAGTACTTTGTATCCGGTGGGTCAGGTCGACTGCGGTTCATCCAGAGTGAACCGGAAAGTCCCTGGTCCCATCTTGCAGGTATGTAATAAATTTATAAGCTGGTATGTCCTAACAACCCAGCCGTAAGAACCCGCCACCTTCCTTATCGTAGCCTGGCCTATGATCGGCCAGGAGGACGCGGTGGCGTCTTCCACCAGTATGACATCGTATCCCGTATTGAATGCGTCTGTTAATGTATTTTCCACACAGATGGCGGTATCGACGCCCGTAATGATAAGGGTATCGGCCCGGATGCTCCTCAGCCATAGGTCGAGTTCGGTATCCTGGAAACTGGAGTCTCTTCTCTTTATAACGATATGGTCGTTTTCAGTCGGTTTGAGTTCATCGATTATCTCTGCATCCCACGTTCCCCGTATGCACGCGGGTATCCTCATGAACTCGGCCCTCCTCTCGGGGATGATGCGGTGCAGTCTCGTAAAAAGGTCTATCCCGGATTGCTCTCTGACCTGCTGGGTATAAAATATGGGTATGCCGGCTTCCCGGCACGCCGCGACTATCTGCACAGTGTTCGGTATGATTTTTCTATACGTATCCAGGTCAGCCCCGATGCTGCCTCCGTATTTTTCGTAGGAGCCCCCGCTGGAGCAGAAACCGTTCTGCATGTCGATTACCAGCAGGGCGGGGTGAAATTCGGGTGGTCGAAAACGTGTCACGGCTTATACCTCCGCTGATTTACGGGCAGGTGCGAATATTACCCTTTCCCTGCTGATTTTACCATATTTCGGTCTGGCGATGATGTATTATCGTCGGTTTTTGGGCCTGCTGCCCCTAGCTTCGAGTATAGCTGAGGCTGTGGGTTTAATCAAGAAGGGTGTAATAGGTTTATGTCGCCTTGTCACCTTATCCAGCTTCCAGGGAAAATTGGCAAAAAAGGGAGTAACGATGGCTGATCCTATCTACGGTAAACGTCTTTACGATGACCGACCTTTACTATCCAGACGGAACGCTCATTATCCTGGATAGAGTAAACGATGCGATAGTGTCCCTGGCGGAGGCGATACCTTTCCTGACTGGTCAATTTTTCACAGCCCGGTGGCCGCGGCTCTATAGCTAATGACTCGATATTCTGAAGAATTTTCTTTATATCATTTTTGGGAATTGACCTGAAGTTTTTTTCTACCGATGCCCTGAAATAGACTTTATATCCGGCCATCTTTCTTGAGCCTTTTCACCATTTCGTCGTAGCTAATCAGGGGTTCTTTCTCCCTTTCTTCAAAAGCTGTGATGTCTTCGGCATCCTCCGCGAGGGATTGTCTGACGGCATCGTTAACCAGCTCCGAGACAGACTGTGAGATGGCTATTGCTTTTAGTCGCAGGGCTTTGTGCAAATCAGGGTCTAGATAGATGGTGGTTCTTTTAGTTGGTGTAGTCATCATAACACCTCCGTGAACGATGACATTATAACATTATAACGTTAAGATGTCAAAGTGTGCCATTCCTATCTCTTTCTGTCATTCTGGCGCAGGCCAGAATCCCCCTCCCCACCACCCAACACACCTCGTTGGTATCTTTTCCCACCCGTACCGCCCCGTATCATTCTCTGCTTAGCCCGCTAATTAGCCCCGCACCAAAATCCCTCTCGGTCTCCCTTTACCAAAGGGAGAAGCTATTATGTCTCTTTCACTTTTTAAGTTTCCCCTTTGAAAAAGGGCCTGCCCTGAGCATGCCGAAGGGGGGATTAAGGGGGATTTGAAACTCCATTTTGGCCTCCACCCTGCCATAAATGCTATAATAAGATGTGGACATCCTCGCCGACCTTAATCCCGCCCAGAAAGAAGCCGTAGAAGCTATTGAAGGCCCGGTGCTCATCCTGGCCGGACCCGGCAGCGGCAAGACCCGCGTCATTACCCACCGCGTCGCCTACCTCGTCCGCATCTGCGGCGTCAATCCCCGCCGCATCATGGCCGTTACCTTCACCAATAAAGCCGCCCGCGAGATGGAGGCGCGACTCAACGTGCTGGTCAGCGGGTCGGTCAAAGATTTGACCCTGGGCACGTTCCACGCCATCTGCGCCCGCATCCTGCGTATCGACGGCAAGGCCATCGGCATCGACTCTAAATTCACCATTTATGACGACGACGACCAGATAAGCCTGCTCAAGCGCAGTTTGCAGGAGATAGGCCTCGACCCCAAGCAGTACGCCCCCCGGGCGATTCAGTCAGCCATTACCTCCGCCAAGAGCCGGATGATTACCCCTGATGAATTTCTTAAACACGGCCGCAGCTATTTCGAGGAGGTGGTCCAGCGTACTTATGAGCATTATCAGAAGCTGCTGACCGAGAGCAGCGCGCTGGACTTCGACGACCTTTTGATGAAGACGGTGCTCCTCTTCCGCCAGACCCCCGAGCTTCTGGAGAGATATCAGAATCGTTACCTGCACATCCAGGTAGACGAGTTCCAGGACACCAACCTCGTCCAGTACGAGCTCATGAAGCAACTGGCCGGGAAGTACCGCAATATCTGCGTCGTCGGCGACCCCGACCAGTCGATTTATTCCTGGCGTTCGGCCGACCTGCGTAATATTTTGAATTTCGAGAAGGACTATCCCGATGCCAAGGTTATATTGCTGGAGCAGAACTACCGCTCCACCCGGATGATTCTCGATGCGGCTTCCCATGTAATTTCAGCAAACCGACAGCGCAAGCCGAAGGATTTATGGACGGAAAACGAGCCGGGAACACCCTGCGCCGTCATCGAGACATACACCGAGCAGGAGGAAGCCCAGTACGTCGTCAACGAGATTGACAACCTGGTGCGCCGTGGCGAGGTCAGGCCGGGCGATTGCGCCGTGATGTACCGCACCAACGCGCAGTCGAGAGCCCTGGAGGAGGCATTTATCCGCTACGGTATGCCCTACAAGCTGGTGGCTGGAACCCGATTCTACGAGCGACGCGAGGTCAAGGACATCATCGCCTATCTGCGACTTGTCCAGAATCCCTACGATTCGGTAAGCCTGCTACGTGTCATCAACGTACCCCAGCGTGGCATCGGGCAGCGCAGTCTGGACGAGCTTACCCAGTGGGCACGTTCCCAGGGCGTCCCCGAGTATAAAGCGTTGCAGCTGCTGGCGGCGTCGAGGGACTCCGGAGCTGAACTTCCCTTCAGTTCGCGGACGGTCAAGGTGCTCATCGGTTTCGCCGTGATGATTGAAGACTTCATCGGGAAAAGCCGTGAACTGAACATGGTTGAGTTGTTCGACCAGGTCGTGGAAAACTCCGGCTACCGGCATTACCTGGTGGGACTGGTGGATGGGGAAGACCGGTGGGAGAATATCCTGGAGCTGCGCGGGGTAGCCCAGGAGTACCGCGACCTGCCGCCGGGCGAGGGGCTGATGGCTTTTCTGGAGGGTGTAACGCTGGTCTCGGACGTTGACGACCTTGAGGAGAGGGTCGAGACCGTGACGTTGATTACTTTACACCAGGCCAAGGGGCTGGAGTTCCCGGTGGTGTTCATCGTCGGCATGGAGGACGGCATCCTGCCGCACTTTAAGTCGATTGACGACCCCGCCCAGCTGGAGGAGGAGCGCCGGCTCTGCTACGTGGGGATTACGCGGGCGAAGCAGCGTGTGTACCTGGTGCGGGCGTTCCGCCGCCGCCTGATGGGCTCCAGCGCCGTGAACCGCCCCTCCCGCTTTCTGGCGGACATACCGTCGGAACTGATTACCACCAGCAGTGTTCTGGAGGGTGAGGATAGCTGGGCGAATGCGACTTCCGAGGCCAGGGATAAGAAGGAAGAGCTTAAGGGCAGGGTCGCCGAGTTCCGGCCGGGCGACCACGTTCGGCACGAGCAGTTCGGCGAGGGTGTGGTGGTGAGCTACCAGACCGTCAAGAACGACGCCGAGGTGGTGGTGGCCTTCGAAGGGGAGGGCGTAAAAAGGTTTTTACTGAGTTTTGCCAAGATAGAGAAGGTCTAGGGTTTCCCCGCCTCTCCTTAACCCCCCGCCATACCCGTCATTGCGAGGAGTATTTATTTTACTTTCTTTTCTCTTCCAGCGATTTATTGTATGCTCTGATTCCGAAAACCAAGAAGAAGATTGCGGCTACTGCAAATACAACAGTATTAACGATATCAACGTCCTTTACGGCAAGTCCAATTACTGCGAGACCAAATCCCAATGATACGAAAGCTAGATTTTCTAATCTTTCTTTTTTAGCTCTTTTGTTATCTTCCTCGTGTTGTTCTTTGATTTGCTTACTTAATTCATCAATATCCATGTCCTACCTCCTGAAATTAATGTCTCTAAAAAATATTATATATATTTCGCAAGTGAATACAATTGGGGCTAACACTTAATTTTATATTAAGATATCTTATTTACCCCGCCCCTCGTTTCTTATCTATTCCCACCCTGGCCGCCCAGTATCATTCTCTGCTTATCTCTGAGTCTTGTCACCACCCCACCGAATTCAACTTCATATCTTCCTGCTTTGATATCAGTAGTTAAATGAACAATCATTTCTTTTTTATCGGTGGTTTTGGCGTAGGCTTTACTGCCTGTTTTGGTGGTACATATGCATGCTCCTGAACTTTGACTTCCTTCTCTTTATCAGGCATATAACCTCCTTATGACTATAAATTCAAAGAACTGAATGTAATTAAAAGTATAACTCCAGCGATAAATAGAACCATAGAGACCCTATTTAACCACTTTGTCCAAGTTATAAAAATATTTTTTGTTTTATTATCCTCCTTGATTGCCTTACTATATTTGTTGTCAAGTATTTCTATTTCTTTTAAACTAGATTCTTGGCCAAGTAGAAACGAAAGTAGAGTTGAAAGGATACTTGCTCCAAATGCAATCCAAGAAGTAATTAAAAACCATTTAGTTTGTCCCACAGGATCACTGGCGATTCTCTCAATAAATAATAGTGAAAGCCCAAAAGTGCCAGCTGCTAAAGTCAAGATGTATTTATCATAACTCCTCGAAGCCTCTCTTCCTACATCTATTAGAAAATGTCTCCTTTTAACATAGGCTTCATACAATTCCTTTGTCTCGTCATCCACCACGTTAGCCCTCCAATGGTTGAGTCTTTAACTGCGATGTAATTCTAGTACCATGAACCTTATTTTTCAATACCCTAAATAATTGAGAAGTTATTCTCTCGTTCGCTTGACAAAACGGGGGCGTTTAAGAGGGGCGCAGCCCCTCTTTCTTATTATTCCCCCTTCCCTTCACCGATACCCAAGGGAAGGGGGTCAGGGGGATAGGTTCACCAGAATACAGGGGGTGAGGTAGTGATAAACCCCCTTTGACTCATCAAGTCCAAAAGATTAAACTCTAAAGAAAATGCTGTCAAATCGATGAAAATACTTGACAGCGTACACGATACCGTGTAAGATATTATCAAAATGTCCATTAACATATTAGACAAACAAACGGTCGCCCGGATTGCCGCCGGCGAGGTGGTAGAAAGGCCGGCCTCGGTGGTGAAGGAGCTGGTGGAGAACGCCCTGGACGCCGGGGCGAGTCGAATCGAGGTGGAGGTAAGGGGCGGGGGCATTAATTATATCAGGGTCACCGATAACGGCAGCGGGATTCCGTCGGAAGAGGTCGAACTGGCCTTCGAGCGACATGCCACCAGCAAGATAAAAAGCTCTCAGGATTTACAGAGTATAGAAAGCCTGGGATTTCGCGGCGAGGCGCTGCCCAGTATTACCGCCGTGGCCGACGTTGAGGTGCTCACCTGCGCCGAAAAAGATACCGCGGGGACCTTGTTAGCTCTGGATGGTGGTGTTATCACCCGGAGGAAGAACCAGGCCCGACCCCGCGGTACGACCGTCACGGTACGCGACCTTTTTCGATGGGTGCCGGCCCGGTTGAAGTTTCTGAAGTCGATTCCTACCGAGGGCTCTCGCGTGGCCGATGTCGTTAGCCAGTACGCTCTGGCCTACCCGGAGGTGAGCTTGATGCTGTCGGTCGACGGTAAGGAGAAGCTGAGGACGTCGGGACGGGGCCGACTCATCGACGGTATCATCGATGTTTACGGCGTGGCGACCGCCGGGAAGATGTTGCCGGTCGACTCACCGGAAGGGGAGTGGTCGGCAGGACAGCCGTCTTCTCAGATTAAAGTGACCGGAATGGTCGGCTCGCCGGAGTTGGGCCGGGCCGGACGGGGCTATATGAGCTTTTTTATCAACCGACGCTGGGTGAGCAGCCGGCTGTTATCCTACGCCGTCGAGGAGGCCTATCACGGACTCCTCATGACGGGCCGGCACCCGGTGGCCGTGCTGGATATATCGATTCCCCCGGTGGAAATCGACGTTAATATCCACCCCGCCAAGAGCGAGGTGAAGTTCCGCGACGAATCAACCGTTTTCCGCGCCGTCCAGAGGGCGGTGCGACAGGCCCTGGTGGCGCAGATGCCCGTGCCGAAAATCGAGGATGTGGCTACTTCCTATAAAGCGTCGCCGTACGGACTTCAGCAGCTGTGGGAACTCGCGTCGGGTGAGGAACGGAATGCCTCCACTGTTGAATGCCCGCAGCCTTTGATAGCGTCGCTGCCGGTGCTGAGGGTGGTGGGACAGGTTCTAAGCAGCTATATCGTCGCCGAGGGACCCGACGGACTCTACCTGGTCGACCAGCATGCCGCTCACGAGCGGGTTCGATTCGACTCTATGCAGCGACAGCGCCAGCAGCGCCACCCCGAGGTGCAGGGACTGCTGGAGCCGGCGACCTTCGAGGTTACGCCGCGACAGGGCGCTATTCTTAAGGCGTGTCTCGACGACCTGGCGGAGTACGGTTTTTCTATCGAGGAGTTCGGCGACCGTGCCTATCTGGTGCGGGCGGTGCCGGCCCTGCTGGCCGGGGACGACTGGTCGGCCATGCTGCGGGAGCTGCTCGACGAGCTTTCAGGGGAGTCGAAGAGTCGCTGGGAGGAGCGGATTTTGGCATCGATTGCCTGTCACGGGGCGGTAAGGAGCGGGCAGGCTTTATCTGACGATGAGATGCGGTCGCTGGTCAGGCAGCTGGAGCAGTGTACCAGTCCCCACACTTGCCCGCACGGTCGACCCACCATCGTACGCCTGAGTTCCGGTCAGTTAGAGCGGGAGTTCGGGCGGAGCTAGTGTCATTGCGAGCGTAGCGAAGCAATCTGCCCCCCACCCCTCGTTTCTTATCTATTCCCGCCCTGACCGCCCAGTATCATTCTCTGCTTATCCCGTGAGTTTGTCCCTTCCCAGTTTCCCCCTTTGAAAAAGGGGGACAAAAGGGGGATTTTCACTGGCTTATCCCTTCAGTCCTTACCCCCACCCCCAAAAGGGACGTCTAAGAGGGGCGAAGCCCCTCTTTCATATTATTCCCCCTTCCCTTCACTAATACCCAAGGGAAGGGGGACAAAGGGGGATAGGTTCACCACTCTAAAAAATATCCCCACGCCCACCATTTAGATATCTTTTCCCACCCTGACCGCCCTCGTATCATTCTCTGCTTATCCCGTAAGTTTACCCCACCCATTTTCGGGTATTGACGTCCCTCCTTCGTAAGGAGGGACAAGAGGGAGAATTAAGTTCCCTCCCCCTCGCTCACCCGGTATATCTCGTCCCACCTCACCATGCCTTCTTCCACCAGCCGGCGTATTTTCTTCTGCGCCGGGTTGAGTTGAGGGTTCTTGCCGGTCTTTATCTCCAGTATCACGATTTCCTCGGGGTCGCCCCTGGCCAAACCGGGAAATACTATCAGGTCGATGGGACTGCCGATGAATCTGACCTCGGTGGGGTCGTACCGGAAGTCGGGAAAGTAGGGCACCATCTGCTCGGTGAACTTACCGCCCAGCACGGCGCGACTCTGCACGACGGCGGATTTCCTGGCCTGTTCTATCTCCGCCTGCCACTTCAGTATCTCTGCGTCACGCCACTCGCGATAGCGCTTTTCGAGCTTGAGACGGGCGATGTAGTTGCTCAGGATGATAGCTAGGATAACGACGACTACAGCTACGACGATTATGGTGGCGATTTCCATGACGGGCCTCCTCTTTCAGACCTGCAGGGCGTTTAAGAGGGGCGCCAGCCCCTCTTTTTGTATATTCCCCCTCTCCTGATAACCTCGCCAGGAGAGGGGGACACAGGGGGTGAGGTTTAATTGATAATGTGCTATCACGATGATTTTTAGGAGAATATATCAGGCCGACTTCGGCCGGCTGCTCCCCGGCTTGACCAGCGGGATGCCCTCGGCGCAGAGCGGGCACTTCTCGGGCGGGTAGGTAATTACATCCGTCCGATGGCAGGCAAAGAAAGGGATGCCGAAGTCCATCTTCTCCGTGGAGCGGTCCACCAGTACGCCGATTCCCGCCACCTTGCCTCCCATCTTCTCCACCGCCGTAACGACCCCCCGCAACGAGCCTCCCGTGGTAAGAATGTCGTCAACGACGAGTACCTTTTCGCCGGGGTCGATTGTAAAGCCGCGACGGAATACCATGCCATCGGATTCGTCTTTTTCGGCAAAGATACCGCGTATACCGAGTTGCCGGGCGGTCTCGTACGAAAGGATGATACCGGGTGTGGTGGGGCCGGCCACAACGCTGATACCCTGCCCGCGGAAACGGTCGGCAATCATGGCGCAGAGCTTCTCCGTGTATTCGGGAAATTGCAGGACGCGGGCTTTTTCCCAGTAGACCGGCGAGTGCAGTCCGGAAGTCAGTAGAAAGTGTCCCCTAAGTAACGCTCCCGACTTCTCGAACATTTGCTCGATGTTCTCTGTCATGCGTAACTCCGGACCGTGCCTGATTAATTCCCGGCGCTGGCTATCTGGTTGCCGAGGGGGTACTCGGGGACGACTCCCCACAAGTCCGGCGGCCAGGTAGACAGCCAGGCTTTACCGTGAATATCGGCAAGGTCAACGACCCAGTTGTTATGCGAGTCGTTGCTGTGGTTGCGGTTATCGCCGAGGACGAAGTACTTGCCCTCGGGGACTTTCTTTTTCGGCATGGCGTAATTGGGAGGATTCATAATATAAGGCTCCGCCAGCGCCACGTCGTTAACGTATACGGTTTTGTTCTTTATCTCCACCGTGTCGCCGGGCAGGCCGATTATTCGCTTGATGAAATCCTCGTCGCTCCCGTTGGGCGCATTGAAGATAATAACGTCGCCCCGCTCCGGCTCTCCCACCCAGCCCCAGTAGGCGGCTTTGTTCACCACCACCCGCTGGTTCTCGTAGAAGCTCGGTTCCATGCTGCTCATAAATACTTCATAGGTCTGGACAGTTCCCCTCGCCACGAAGAATATCGCCAGAGCCAGTATTATGGTTATCAGAATTTCGCGTATGAATGTTTTCATCGGGATTTCCCCTCCCGGCTCACGCCCAATTATACCCTATTTTTCTTCTTCCTGCCAGTGCGTGATTTGACGGCCATCGTCACTCTTGCTAAAAATTATCACAGGTATTAGGATAGACAAAGACCGCTCCGGTCAGGGTTCGCTGTGTGTAAAATGATACAAAGACTCTCTACCCTTAAAAACTCTCGACTGTTAACCCGTGTCTTGCTTGCCCTGTTTCTGGTGCTGATTATCTGCGTTGTTTTCGTCGGACTGGATAATCCTACGGGTATCATTATCGGCTGGCTGGCTTTTATGGCGCTGTTTACGGCATGGGTGCGCCGATGGCGTAAAATTAGGTATTTCCTCGTTCTCCTTTTCGTTTCTTTTATAGGTGCCATTGTTTTGTCCGGCCTGTATGTTGAAGTGGCGCTTCCTCTGGCCGGGTGGCTCGGGGGTGTCAACGCCACGCAGAGCACGCCCTGGCGTATTTTTCACGTGATAGTATCCAATCTTATCCTGCTTTTCACCCCGGTAGGTATCTTCATTGGCATCGTGGGTGGTATCTGGCTGGGGATTTCACGACTGGTAGCGCAGCGAAATCGTGGTAGCGCCGGTGGTACTTGACGACCGCAGTGGTTTTGTTTTATGTTATACCAAGATATTCAAGGTATTATCCTCGGGCGTGGAGCGGTAGCCTATGGAAGTAATCACGACATTTCTGCTGGCTGTAGCTGCCTTCGGGATGGGAGCTATCCCGTTTTCCATTCTGATTGGCCGCTGGCTGCTGGGTAAAGACCCCAGGGACTATGGCGACGGCAATCCCGGCGCTTTTAATGTCTTCCGCGCGGGCGGTCATAAAGCGGGCTACTTCGCTATATTCCTGGATGTTGCCAAGGGCGTACCGTTCGTCTTTCTGGCGCATTCGTTGTTTAATTTACCCGGTGTACCTGTTGTTATCGTAGGTATGAGCGCCATCCTCGGCCATGCTTTCTCGCCTTTTCTTCGCTGGCACGGCGGCAAGGCGGTGGCCGTTGCTTTCGGTGTGCTTCTGGCGCTTCCCCAGCACGAGATGTTGCTGGCTTTCATCGCCTGCATGGTACTGGGCGCCCTTTTAATAGAGGTGGATGCCTGGACGGTAATATTCGGGGCGGCTGGTTCGCTGGCCTATATTGCCGTTACGCATGGAAGCTCCTGGGAGACCCTCCTGATGCTCTGCATACTGGCGGTATTCGCCGTCAGGCATTTTTATATTCTTCGTACCTTTCCCGGTTTCCGGGGAAGGCTTGTCCGCTGGCTGCAATCGATAATGCGGGGTCCTCTGTCTATCATCTAGAAAGGCTGTGTTATGTTATATCAGGTGGTAATAGCGGCTGGTCTGGTGGCTTTTCTGGTTAATCTTATTCTTAATTTAAGGAGTCTCAAGAAGCCCAGCCGGAGAAGTAAGGTGCCCCGCCCGGCGCCCCTTATTTCCGTCATGATTCCGGCGCGGGACGAAGAAGCGAATATTGCGAACTGCCTGAAGTCGCTCCAGAAACAGGACTATCCCAATTACGAAGTCCTGGTGCTTGATGATAACTCGACGGACAACACTTCGGAGATTGTCGGTGATATTGCGGCTGTGGACGACCGTATCCGGCTCTTCAGGGGCAAGCCCCTCCCCAATGATTGGGCCGGCAAGCCCCATGCCTGCTACCAGCTGGCGCAGCACGCCCGGGGCGACTGGTTTCTGTTCGTGGACGCCGATACTACCCACGCTCCCCATATGCTGCGCGGCGTGCTCTCCATAGCCATGAAGCTCAAGACCTCCCTCCTTTCCGGCTTTCCCCGCCAGTTGGCTACCTCGCTGCCCCAGAAGATTGTCATCCCAGTTATGTATTTCATCATTCTGGGCTGGCTGCCGTTGTGGTGGCTTCACCAGTGTAAAAAACCGAAACCATCGATGGCCATCGGCCAGTTCCTGCTCTTCCCCAGGGACGAATACTGGAAGATGGGCGGGCATAAGGTGGTACAGTCAAGAATCGTTGAGGATATCTGGCTGGGTATCGAACTAGGCCGTCGCGGTGGCCGCCATGTGGCTATCGACCTGTCCCCGGTGGTCTCCTGTAATATGTACCGGGACCTCGGGTCGACTTGGCACGGACTGGGCAAGTCTATTTATTCCATTGTGGCTATGGCACCGGTAGCACTGGTCGGCTTGGTTCTGGCAGCTTACTTTTTCTATATCGCGCCTTTCTACTGGCTCTGGAACGGGTTTTTTGTGACCGAGATGCCTTACCTCTACCGCGGGATTGTGGTTTTTCAGCTGGCGGTTATTCTATTCATGCGGTGGCTGATAGACAGGCGCTTCCGTGAGCCGGCCATTTCGGTCTGGTTCCACCCCGTCGGGATGTTATTCTACTTTATGAACGTTATCTATTCCGGCGGACGGTGGCTTGTCGGTGCTGGCGTTACCTGGAAGGAGCGATTCTACGGCAGGGAATCTACGGTAGAGTAGCGGATTCGGTCAATACTGTCATTCCAGCGTAGGCTGGAATCCAGCCCCCATATTGTAATTCTGAGCGTAGCGAAGAATCTAGTTTACCTCACCCACCCCTCGTTTCTTATCTATTCCCACCCATACCGCCCTCGTATCATTCTATGCTTATCTCTTGGTTTCCCCCCTCCCCCCAAACAAAATATATCGCGTAAAATGACGTAATTGACAAATAAGAAAAAAGGAGTATAATGGCCTTACTTAAAAGAACATAAAACTAACACGTGCGCACACCACCACACTTGGGGGTGATTTGTATGAGGATTATCGTAAGGGCACTGGGACCGCTTTAATGGGGTTGGCCGGTGCCCTTTTTCTTTGGACTTGATATTACAAAAAGGAGGTAACGCCTATTGAAAATAGAAACTGTATAATTAGAGATTATTTTAAGTTGAAAAAAAGGAGAAAACAAAATGTCAGTAGAAGAAAATAAAGTAGCCGTACGTCGACTTAATGAGGCAGTAAACAAAGAAGATTGGTCGGTATTGCCCGAGCATTTCGCCCCAAACTATGTCTCTCATGGATTTGCTGCGGAAGATGTCAAAGGGCTGGAAGGTGTTAAGCAATCATTCACCGGTATGAGGACCGCCTTCCCGGACTACCAAGAAAAAATTGAATATATGGTTGCCGAAGGGGACTTGGTCGCGGTTTTTTACACGTTGACGGGTACATTCAAGGGTGAGATGGCGGGTATCGCTCCGACGGGTAAACAAATGTCAGCGCC
>Ga0315543_1000377_pt1 | contig 55200 bp, 38 predicted proteins | sample SalMarSW160210MG_2_FD_203098 | JGI IMG/M metagenome (GOLD analysis project Ga0315543, IMG submission 203098) | Salt marsh sediment microbial communities from the Plum Island Ecosystem LTER, Massachusetts, United States - Salt Marsh Sediment SW1601-210 ... | reverse complement strand
TTTAAGCACCTGTTTCCTCCGGTAACTGGCTTTCCTTCCAGCATACCGGATTCCCCTGGTCTGGTGGGTGTCTTTTTTCCCGTCACCTTACCTTCAGGGGTGGGTGCTTTTTATCCTAGCATTTACAACTGGAACTTATTGTAGATGCTTATCCATCCCCTAGCTGAAACCCCGAGTACTATAATGATGACGATCCCTGCAACCAGCCAGATTATTGTCGTCGTTGCCATAATTCACCCCCTATACCTGGAAATAGTCCTTATTGTTGAGCTTTTTAGGCTTGATTTCAGCTTCAAAGTAGCGAATCATCCGCTTTATTGCCTCTTGCTTGGTCTTGAGGTCATGCACAAGTTTATAAACCTCGACGATTTTATCTTCTTCTTTCGACAGGTCTATCTGCATTTTAGCCATATCTCCACTCCCTTCGAAGTAATCCTCATACTATAACGTGGTGTTATATCATATATTATTACATTATACCACATTATTTGCACTTTGCAAGGGGGTTTGGCATGTAAGTGCTGTCGACAACCTAAATCGAAGCGTGCGAAATGTAATTACGATATTGGAGTGGGGGTAGTGTTGGTAGGCGATTAGAGTAACATTACGCTAGGAAATGTAATCGGAGTATAGCTAGGTTGCCGAAATCTGGACTAAGCCTGATTTGGAATCAGGTGACAGGGACATTGCAAAAATTGAAGCCCCGGGTGTCAGCTTGGCCATAACCTAACTGCTTAGCTCTCTCAGTCCAGCCAGCCCTTCCTCTAAAGGTTGACCCTTTTCTTCCAACTCCGTAGGCATACTCACACCAAAACTCTCTGCATATCTTCGGTCTAGTTTCATGTATGCTGCAAATGTATTTCCCTCGACCGACCTTCTGAAGAAACGGACAATAATCCAAATCCTCTCCCGTCTCAGGGTCTATCCAAATATCACCATATCCTCCGCCTCCTTTCGGAGCCCAGACATAATGGAGAATATCACTCCGCTTCTGCTTCTTCCACCGCCTCGTATCTGCTGGCGTTACAGTCAACGCGAAACCTTGTTCTTTGCAACACATCCCACACTTAAAGCACCTCGGTTTCTTCTTGTACGTCTTCCTAACCACCTTCACTGTCCTCTATGTGCGAGCGGCCGACCATCCAGTGTTACATATCTGACTCAGCCGCCTCTTCTTCAATCTCTACTATACCACGAGGCTTGCTTTTCTAGAAGTGCACCAAAGTAACGAAAGCGAGTTCTCTTGCATAATGCCTAGGCCGACAACGGCCCCCTTTCATGAAGGGTTAAACAATCTGAGTTTTTGTGTGAAATGCCCGAGACTTAACAAGACCGAGAATTATTTATAGCATGGGATACTGCTAGTTCAGATGTGAGTTGGCTGGGCTACCTTTATGATACTCTCAACCTCGGTGGGTAATTGTTAGTCATAGTCCAGATTTTTGAACCGTCTCTCAATATGTCGATATGATAGCCGTTCGTGCTGGACTCACCGGTAGCGTAAGGTGGTATAAAAGACACCTGCCGGGTTGCAGATGAACCATCGTAGCTGAAGCTCGCTTGTTTTACTGTCTCGTCAGCGCCGAAACTTATGTCCCTTCTGATCTGGATAGTGTAGTTACCAGCCTCTCCTCCGGAGAGAGATACTACTGCAGTTACTGTATCGCCTTTATTGGCAGTAGTTATTTGGCTACCATTTACAAACCAGCCGTCGAAACTGATAGACAACGGCCCACCGGTTATTGTTGTTACCCTCAACCTCGGTGGGTAATTGTTAGTCATAGTCCAGATTGTTGAACCGTCTTTCAAGATATCAATATGATAGCCGTTCGTACTGGACTCGCCGGTAGCGTAAGGCGGTATAAAAGACACCTGCCGGGCTGTAGACGAGCCGTCGTAGCTGAACGATTCCTCTTGAACCGTCTGGTCGGTGCCGGAGGAGACATCTCGCCTGATACGGATGGTATAAGCGCCCGAATCACCGTCTGATAAGGTGACTCGAGCTGTTACCATATCACTCTCTTCAGCAGTTGTTACCTGGCTCCCGTCCACGTACCATCCGTCAAAATATATCATTAGTGGCGCGGTCGCTTCTGCGGCTACGGTTAACCTCGGCGGGTAATTGTTATCCATAGTCCAGATTGTTGAACCGTCTTTCAAGATATCAATATGATAGCCGTTCGTATTGGACTCGCCGGTAGCGTAAGGCGGTATAAAAGACACCTGCCGGGCTGTAGATGAGCCATCGTAGTTGAATGATTCCTCCTGAATCGTCTGGTCAGTGCCGGAGGAGACATCTCGCCTGACACGGATGGTATAAGAGTCTGAATCACCATCTGATAATGCGACTCGGGCTGTTACCATGTCACCCTCTTCGGCAGTCGTTACCTGGCTTCCGTCTACATACCAACCGGTAAAGCTAACGTTGATGCTAGTGGAAGTACTAGTGGAGGAATCGCCCGTAAGGAAGGAGGCTAACGAATTATTTACGCTGAAGCTTTTAGTGCTTTCTTTTACGATTGTGAAAGTTCCTAGTGAAAACTCTGAATATATTTGGACGTTAGAAGTGCCACCATTGACAAGAACTTGAAGTAAAATATCAGGTACATCCTCAAGGTCAACAAGTAAGCTAATCGTTTGATCTCGGTGACTTGATGGCCCAAGCCAAAAAGACGGGGTCCTAAACTTCTCTTGGCATTGCTGGCCCTCTATATACACTTGATGCTCCATTTCTGGAATGTAAAGAGGGATAAACGAATTATTGGAGAAACTTAAAGTACCATCTATTCTAACGCCGTCTATTAGATCAATCGCAGCCTCTAAATAATTGAATGTGAGAATATCGGTAATTGTACTGATTATGTTTCCTATACTTGTATTGATTTCAGGAGAGAAGTTAGTAGCATCAAAATCCGTTTCTAGTTGATTGTATCCATAAACGCCAAGAGCAATCGTAGCGACAGCAAGTAAAAATATAACTGCAACCGCTGTAATTATAAATCTTATAATGAACTTCATACATAAGTCATAATACTACCTGACAATAGGTTGTCAATCCCCTATAAATACTACTCCTTAATCACTCCCACCGAACCCTATAGGGCAGCATGTTTCGAAGTGGAAATGTGTGTCCATTCAAAAAGGCACAAAAGGCAGGTGGGAATACTTTGAGATGGTGCAGAAATATATTCAGTCTGTAACCTTTAATGATAGCCTGAGGTTCTATAAAGCGCCTTTCAAGATGTTTTTCCCCGTGATTTCCCATTTCAACTTGTAATCAAATGTAGTGAAGGTATTTTCAGTTAGGGTTCGTGTAGAACAAGTGGGCAGGCCGCTGCTATAATCCTCCGCATAGTATTGACATTCCTGTTATTGCTCATTATAATGAGCACATACTCAATATTTGGAGCAAATAACATATGTTAAAACCGCATTTAATCGCTACAATCAACCAGAAAGTACTGAGCCTGCTTGCGAAATTCTCAGACCAGGAATTCTATGAGCGAGAAGTGGCTCGTAAACTTGGGATATCTTCTGGCTCAGCAAACCGGGCGCTAAATGAGTTATATTCGACCGGGGCCGTCACACGCAGACGGGAGGGGAAAATGTATTTCTATTCGATTGATTCCTCGACTGCTGTCGTCATCGAGTTCAAGAAAATGGTAAATCTCATGCTAGTTGAGCCATTAGTAGAAGAACTAAAGAAGATGTCAAACCGCGTAGTATTATACGGCAGTTGTGCTCTTGGTACAGATACTTCTGAGAGTGACCTAGATTTATTCGTGGTGTCGAACAGCAGGGAAGACGTGTCAAACGTTATCAGCAATTTCAAATTCCCGAAAGGATATGAGGGTATTCATATTCAATCGGTGATCAGAACACCCGTCGAACTATTGGAGGGAAGAGAATCGGAGCGGACGTTTATAGAGGAAGTTGACCAGGGCGTAGTACTGTGGGAAAGGGCCGCCAGTGAATCAAGAGTTTGAGCGGTGTCTCGAAAATAAAAAGATCGTTTCCTTCGCCAGGGGTAAAAAACTGGTTAATAAGGAGCTTTCAGTTGCCAAAAGCGACCTGTCAGATGCAAAAGTAGGCTATGAAAATGAGCGCTACAAATGGTCAACCATCCAAGGTTATTATGCTATGTTCCACGCTGCCAGAGCTCTCGTCTACTCCCGGGGCTACCGCGAAAAGAGCCACTACTGCCTGGCAGTAGCTTTGAGGGCGCTATTTGTAGATGAGGGAGCAATGGATGCTCAGCTGGTTCGTGACTTCCTTAATGCTATGAACCTCCGTGAAGCGGCTGACTATGAAGCCGACTTCTCTCAATCCGGAGCGAAAGCCGCTATTGCTTCAGCAGAGAAGTTCATCGAAAAAGTAGCTGCTATTTTAAGTATCAATGAGCAGTCTGTATGACCCAAGAAGAAATAGGCAAGAAACAAGACCAGACAGACCAAGTCAGTAAGTGGTTTCAGAATCGGGGCCTGTTTTCTGACCACTTTCTACAGGCGCGACTCCCTGAATGGAAGGAATGGAAGATAGACACGGAGCTAGTTGCCTTCCACAAGAGTCTTCGATCACTGTATGACTCCAAGAAGCCGATCTTGCCTTACCTCAAGGAAGCTCAAACGGAAGACGAATTTATCAAACCCATTCTTGATTTGCTCGGCTACATTGATAGCTACATAGTCCAAGCTCCCACTAAAGTTGGTCATCATACAAATCGCCCCGATTACGCCTTGTTTCCAGAAGCGAAAACCAAGAATAAAGCCTACCAGAAACTGGAGCAAAACGATTACTCTCTCTGCATCGGAATCGCTGATGCCAAATATTGGGAGCGTGAGCTTGATATAGCCAAGTCAAGCGACCGTGACACGTTCACAAATCAAAATCCATCATTCCAAATAGCGCAGTATTTGACCGGCACAAAGCAAAACTGGGGAATCCTTACCAACGGCCGACTCTGGAGGTTATACAGCAGCAGGTCTCATCTACCCTTGGGTAATTACTACCAGGTTGACCTAGTCCAGCTCTTGGAAGAGGCCCCGATAGACGTCCTGAAATACTTCTACGTTCTCTTCCACAAGCAGGCTTTGCTCCAGGTTGAGGGTAAGTCGCTTTTAGACCGTATTCTTGAAGGTAGCGAGGAGTACGCGGTTGAGCTTGAAGCCGATATTAAAGAGCGTGCTTATGACGTGGTTGAACTCCTGTGCCGGGGTTTTGCCGCCGACTTCACACATGCACAACTGACCGATGCAACTCTAAAGAGTATCTATGATAATTCGTTGACCCTTCTCTACCGTCTCCTTTTCGTATTTTACGCTGAGGCTAGGGAACTGCTTCCCTTAACCGCTAACGCAAGTTACCGCGAGAATTACAGCCTACGGAGATTAACTCACGATATCGACGAGACAATGAAAAAGGGCTATGAACTCAGCACCAGTTCAACGCAGTACTATCATTACATTGGCAGCCTCTTTCACTTAATAAACAATGGCGACTCTAAGCTAATCGTACCGGAGTATAACGGTGGACTTTTTGACCATACAGAGCACCCGTTCCTTGAGAAACGGGCTATTCCTGACGCCTATTTGGTTCGGGCAATTTACCAGCTGGCGCGAATTACCGACAAGAAGCTGGGGCGTGAAGTCGCTGTTGATTATAACACCCTGAGTGAGCGACATTTGGGCAGTATCTACGAAGGTCTGCTTGAGTTCAAGCCGATGATAGCACCGCACGATTTAGTTACTATCAAGGACAAAGGTAGCATAAAATATGCGCCGGCTAATAAGCATCCCGGTAAGAAAATCGCCTACACAAAGGGCGAGCTCTACCTTGCCAATGACAAAGGCGAGCGAAAGGCGAGTGGTTCCTACTATACACCCGAGTATATAGTCAATTACATCGTAGAGAATACACTGGACCCACTGGTAGCAGAGGCACACGAGAAGGTAAAAGCTCTGAAGCCCGAGGTAGATAAGGCGATTGCAAAATGGCAAAAGTTAAAGGAACAAAAACAGGGCCTAGAGCCAACAGAGAAATATGACCGCGAGATAGTCGAAGAGAGTGAAAGACTTCTGGGACCGTACCTTTTGTTGAAGGTGCTTGACCCGGCTATGGGTAGCGGTCACTTTCTAGCCCGGGCGACGGACTTTCTGGCCGAAGCGATTGCTACTGACCCAAACATTAAGTCACCTTTAGAACTCACCGAAGAATCCGAGTTAACTTACTACCGCCGTCGTGTAGTAGAGAACTGTATCTATGGCGTTGACCTGAACCCCCTAGCTGTTGAGCTTGCCAAGCTCACGCTATGGCTGACCACCATGGCTAAGTCAAAGCCGCTCTCTTTCCTCAACCATCACCTGAGGGTAGGCAACAGCCTGATTGGCACCAGAACAGCTGACCTTGATGAGATACCCAAAGCAAAGGGGAAGAAGAAAGCCATTGACCCTAGTCGGGCGCCGGTACAACTGGGACTCTTCCAGGAAGCCTTTAACAAGAAACTTTACGACCTGCTACAAAACCGGGCACTTATTGCTCAATTCCCTACGGAAACCCTGGAGAACGTCCACAATAAGCAGAAGTTGGAAGCGGATTTCGAGCACGATATGGAGCGCTTTCGCACACTGGCAGATGTGTGGGTAAGCACGTATTTCGGTAATACAGTGGCTTGGGATAACTACAACGCACTGGTTGAGAATCTCCAGTCACCTGACTCGACATGGGAGAAGCTCTTGCAGAAGAAATATGTGCAAAATGCCCTGGTTTTGAGAGAACATTACCAGTTCTTCCACTGGGAACTGGAGTTCCCCGAGGTCTTTTACGACGACCAGGGCAACCGTAAAGTTGATGCTGGTCTTGATGCTGTGATTGGTAATCCACCCTACGATGTAATCGCTGAAAAAGAGCAAGGCTTCGAAGTCGAGCCATACAAAAAATTTTATAGCCATTGTGCGTACCTACAACCAGCGCTGGGCGGGAAACTTAACTACTATCGCCTATTCAGCGCGCTTAGCATCTGGCTCTGCCGACCGTACGGTTACCATGGATTCATTGTACCGATGGCACTAATAGGTGATGCGCAAGCAAGGCCATTGCGTATCTATATGCTGACTCACACACAGATCCTATCTATAGAGGCGTTCCCGCAAAAGGATGACCCCAATGACCGAATATTTGAAGAAGCCAAACTGTCAACTTGTGTCTATATCCTAAACAAACGAAAGCCCTCGGCTTCCTTTTCACTTCGCATACATCCTGGAAAGCTCATACTTACTACCTCACCGCAGATCGATTTAACTAGAAAAGATGTTGAGTTGCTTGACCCCAACGAATTGAGTATTCCAAGTATGCCCGGAACTAACGCTAAACATGTTGCCTTGGGAATTACCCTGGCAAAACGATGTTTAGGACATCGATTCAAGGAGGTCGCTATTTCGCAGCAGGGCGAGGTTAATCTGACCACTCATGCTCCATTTTTGTCCGAATTACCTGTAGGGCAGGAAGTGTTGAGAGGCGCAAATGTGGACAGATACGAGTTCAATGAAGAACCCAAACAGGGAACACCTGTTTATCTTCAAGTCAAAGAATTTCTGCATGGCAAAAAGCTGGATTCGAAAGCGTTCGACCACAAAGATATTCGAATAGGTTACCAGCGTGGAGCTGCGATCGACAACTGGCGCCGTATTATAGCTTGCATTATTAAACCCAACAACTTCTGCAGTGACACAATTAACTACATCGCCAGGCCGCAGGATGACCTGTACTATGTACTCGGTCTCCTTAATTCACAGCTTTTCGAGTGGAGGTTCCGCCTAACCAGTACGAATAACCATGTCAATTCGTATGAGGTTGATTCGTTACCACTACGTCCATTCAAGTTCGTAACCTCAGAGATAGAACTTAAGCAATTGCTCGAAAAAGCCAAAAAGCTATATCAAGAGTATCTGAGCAACCAAAACTGGGATAAAATCCTCGCGTTTGTTTCCGAGTGCTTGCCCATAAAAGAAGATGGCACGCCTGATACTGACCATGAGCAATCAGATGTAGTTCATGACCTGCTGGCTTTCCTGGCAAAAGAGATGACAAGACTAAATGAGGAAAAGCAGTCCAAAATTAAGCATTTCCTGACTTGGCTTGAGAAAGAGATTATAAAAGGCTCTGCGGAAGACCAGAAGAATAAGACTAAAATTAGGAACTTCCACGAGGGGGCACTGCAAGAACTTATGGACGTTCTCAAGAAGAACAAAACCCTTCCCGACCCATGCCCATCCAGCATGCGGGATACAATAGCTGGCGAGTTCTCCACCACGATGAACACGCTGGGTCCGCTTAAAACCCGGATTGTGATGACGGATAAATTGATCGACCAGATAGTCTACAAGCTCTATAACCTCACTAATGAGGAAATAGCTATTGTTGAAGGAAATCAAAAGAACGTGGCACCCGCAAAGGTCGAGGAATAAGCCCTATTAAGAGAATTCATTATGAACGGAAACAGGTTTCGTAACAGAGCGTCTTTCGGAAAAAGGCAGGAATATATCGTAATCGCAGAGATGCTAAGGAGAGGGTTTGACGTGTATATTCCTCTGGTTGATGACCAACAAATCGATTGTATTATCCGAAAGGGTGCTAATGACTATACTGACGTTCAGATAAAGGCAAGATCCAAGGACTGCATCCCGTTCGACGCAGGAAGGTTTGCAGCGATGGACATCCCTAACCCGAGGGATAATTATTTCTTCATTTTTTACTCAGAGCAGACTGACTGCTACTGGGTGTTCCCTTCATTAAGGTTAGTGGAGTTGGCTTCCCGAAATAAACAAGGTGCTAATGTTGGTAAATACCATATCAACCTGACCGGCTGGAGCAAGAAGAAAGGTCAAGTTTATCCGAACCCCAAGTTCGACGACTACAAGAACAACTTTGAATTGTTGGTCAATGAGTGAGTCCTTCTCTTTATTAGAGCAGCCAGTAGTTTGCTGCGATGAGGCACTTTGACATGAAGATTGCTCCACTATTTAGAAGACTAGGATTCGTCCTTCTACTGCTCGCAATACCAGCCCTACTAGGAGTTAGATTCAGATGGGATGCAATCCTTCCGATAGTCATCTACTTACAGCTAATACTAATCTGGGCTCAGGCAGAGATAGCTTTGAGACAACACTCCCTTTTTGCTGCGCAATTCAAGCCTTTCTTCGGTATCAGCTATAAAAAAGATGTTACTGAACCGCCTTCATACAGCATCTGGATTCAAAACATAAGCAAGAATGCCGCGTATAACATAATGGTGGGACGGCTATTGGACAAGCAAAACAAACCTATACCTCCAAGTCAATGGGAAAGCAAACTACACTCGGATTTAATGAGTAACTTGGCGCCCGATGAACAGGGACTGCTTTGCTCACTTAATGAGGAGTTAGTCAGCAGCGAATTTGCCATTGAGCTTTCCTATGATGACCAGCTTGGAGAGCCTGGAACAATGTATATCAAGCTGTTGAAGGATGGCAGAATTTTGATTGTTCCGGAGGCGAAGCAGCTACCCGGCATTCTTCTTAGCACATTTGAATATTTCGTCTTGTTCTTTAAATATATCGGCTTCAAGAAGCAGCTCAAGCGTTAGATTTCTAGCGCCAAGATTTTGGCTAGTTTTCTCATACCAGAACACAGTCCGTCACTTTGTCGAATGAGTGGAGGCAAAACTCATTGTGAGCCTGCTCTTAGCTAGCCCAGACCGATGAAGCATAGTCTGAAGCAAGAGCCCTTCTTACCCTTGAACGCCGATTATAGTGCTTTTTGCTTGAGGTTTTGAGCCAAAGATAATTACGCTTTCGCGTAGGTGAGGCTGCTTGTTCTTCTTCTCATACAATGTCTCCCATTGCTGTCCTGGAACACGGCGCAAGTAACGCGTTACCTTTAGTTCTCGCAATAGCCAACCAACTTGCACTCCGATATCAGCGATTATCAAGTCGACAGGAATTTCTACCCCTGCATATGCAGACGTGGAGACTACAATCCAGACGTTGGCATTTTCCTGTGCCAACTCTCGAAGGTTACCAAGTACTAGTTTCAAATCCTGGAAGTAAGCTTGTATCATGGATGGGATTCGGTCATTCCAAAGACTATCGGCGTGTTTCTCTATATCTGCAAGGCTGCTACTGAACAGTTGTCCCATATCCATCTGCTTGGGTTTTTCCCAGTCCACTTGTACGTGTGAGCGGAGTGTTCTCAAGCGCAGTTCCTTGAGACCCTTATTAGAACTTACGAATTTGCCTAGGAACAGTTCAGGTCTATAAATATCTGTATAGTCAAATGAGTTTAAATAAGGTGGAGACATCACACACAGTCTAAACTTTCTTCCGTTAAGCTCTTTGCTTCTGAGATTTCTGGAATCAGTCACCAAGATATTGGCATCTAAATTCCGCATGGGACACTGTTCCAAGTCTACCTTTATTTCACTAACTCGCTTTTGAAACGTATCTAGAAACTCCTGCTTCCCGAGAGAGCGTTCTTGCCAATCAGATCGGTATCGAAGGCACTTTCCATCCTTCACTGCGTTACATACGTCCATGGCTGCTCCTATCAAACTCAATCGCAGAAGGTCTCGGATAGGGGTAGATAAGCCGACCGTAGCTTTCCAGCCGCCTTCAAACGCCTCAAGTACATCCTTGCTAAAAAGCCACTTTTGCGCGCCACCTGCTTCCGAGAAGGTTGAAAACGTGGCAAGTGGTGATGGGGTCCCTGTAGTCGCGGCATTAATCACCTCTGGTAAATACTTATCAATCGTGTACGGCTTGCACTGTAACAACTTCGTTCGGGATACAAACGCGAGAAATGGATTCACTTCGAAGCCAAGAGCTTTGCAACCATGAAGGGCTGCTGTCAGAGGGACCGTGCCACTGCCACAGAATGCGTCAATAATTAGGTCATTTTTATCACATTGGGTGTCTTTAATCGCGTAATCAACAAGACTTGGCGAGAACGCTTCCTTAATGAAATACCATCGATGCCTGGGAAGTAGAAGCGTATCTAAAGCGCTGCTTGTGGCTAGATACTCAGCATCCTTACTATTAGCGCTCATTCCGGACTGCATATTGGCTCTGCGAACATCCTAATCGGTTCTTCAAAGTCTTCTCTCACAATGTGAAACTTGGGATTATAGGTTATTTCTTTATCTCTATACCAATAGCCGTTCTGGAGGCTAATGCTTGTTGATACTCTGTTCAAACCTTTTCGTCGGCCATCGATTACGACAAGATATCCTCTGCTCTGATGTAACGGGGTCTCAGCGTAGTTCGAATCAAGGTAACCGGCTAGCTGTTTTGCACCTGTTCTCGCCCGGACATCAGTAAACACCTTAGTAATATCACCTTCGTCGTTCATAGACTTGCCTAACCATTTGATTTCGAGAAGGGCTAGCCGATTGGTGAACATCCAGGTCACCTTTACATCGACTGGATGCGTTTCATCTACGACTTGTTCAGGCCGTACTTCTGCCGTACCGCGCAAATGGATATCCAAGAATTGAGCTAATGACCGCCTCATAGTAGATTCGGGCTTACTTCTGAAAAATAACCGCAGTCCCCCTTCCCCTCCACACCAAGCAGAAGCAAAGATACGGCAGTGTGAAGTTCTTACCCACCGCCTCTTGTATTCTTCAAGCGCGTCGCGGAGGATTCGAAACGTCGGAATAGAAAAGACACTTGAGTAAGCAGGACTCGGGTTGGGAACAATGTGCTTGTTTCCATTAATGACAAAGGCATCTGCCCTATCTCCATACAGGTAAACAACCGCCACCTCGGACAACCTAGCCATGTCTAGAGAGAGATTCTTCCACAACAATAGATCACCATTTTTAAGGACCTGCACGACTGAAGTTTGTGAGAAATCAGAAGTAATTTCTTGAGCCAAGTGCTGCGGCGTAGTGAACTGTTCCGGCGCCGGCAAATCGAGGGGCAGCGTCTTGCCCTCGATGATTCTAAAAACCAACAGGGAACCTTTAATTAGTTCAGGCTCTAAGAACTGGAATAGCTGGTGTAGAGTATCTAATACTTCCTTGAGAGCTATAACACCTACTTCCCCATATGCTGATAGGATGTGACTTATATATAGGCGCTTTACAATTTCCCTCATTTTCTCGCTGTCTAGATATGTCAAGATGCCCTCCTAAACAGCACTCCGAGATTCAGCCAAATACTCGAGCCAGACCATTGCCGGCACCATCAATTCCTTCGTATCAATGCCTATGACAGCACTCAATTCATTGAACTGGCCATGCAAGCTATCTAAGCCAGCAGTCGACAGGAGTACGCGGCTCTGTGAGAGTTCCAGCGCTCCCCTTATTTCCGGTTCACTCGAAAGACTCCGCCTTATTAATCCGACCGGCATAGCAAGAATGGTTGAACAGGCGCCTTCGATGAAGGGTTCTCGCTGAGAATTTTGCTCTAGGCTGGCGAGTGATTCGTATATGTCGTTACCTTCTTTAGTCAACCTAACGTACTGGTACTCATCAGCCTCAAGTAGAATGCCACCCATCAGGGTCTTGATCGCGTTGTCTAAGTCCGCGCTGTACGGGTAGCCATCCTGTGTAATTGAGAACCTATATTGCCAGGATGATGCAGGATGCTGCTTAAAAAGGGACAGTAAACATGATAGATAGGCAAAAAGGTACACTTCAGCGACTGCAGCGTTTCCGAGGTTATGCTGTAGCCGCCGGCAGATAGAAAGACTGTCAAAACAAGCATATGGGTTAACCACCCGACGCACTGCCTCCTGTCTTTAATGCTGTCTCAATCACAGAGTAGGCATGCTCGAACAATTTCTCCTCTTTCAGCTGTACTTCAGAAAGGGGAGCCCATGAAGTCATTCTGTGTAATGTCATCTTAGATTTACCACACAACGTAGCCATTCTCTGAAGTATTTGTGATGTGTTGATGTTTGCGGTCATGATAATGTCGTGACCTGTTTCCACAAAAGCTGCAAACATCTGCCCAGCGCGACTTTCGTAAGCAATGTCTAGCGAGCCTTCGGGTGTATCGATAAAAAGACAAGCTTTTCCTTGAGGAGCTGACATATATTGTGCTAGTGCCATTCTTAGGGCAATATCAAGGAAAAACTTTTGGCTTTCGGAGAGTTGGTACAGCTGGCGACGAACTGAACCTTGCATTTCAATAGTGAACGATAATCCCAGTGAGGCTACGGATGTGCTATAATCCATACGCATATCTAAGTCCATTCCGATAAACAGCGAAGCAAGTTTCCTAAAAAGAGGCACAAAATCCTTTTCGGACTCCATATAACGTTGCCTCAATTCATGATACAGTTTCAGTAGCTCCTTCTGTTTCTCGTCTCGCTTAGTATATTGCTCATCCTTTCGCTTGAGGTATTCCTGCATTTCTCCTGTCTTCTTTTTAACTGCCAAGTCTATACCGCTTCCGGGCGATAGGAGTTGCATGAGAGCTCTCTCGTTATCGGATTCATATTGCCGCAATGAAGCCCTCATTCCTTCCAGTTCAGCTTCTACGCCTTGCAGTTCAAGAGAGATCCTTTCTTTCGACTTGTTTGCGGAATCGAGTTGTTTTCTAGTCTCGGCGATGCGTTTATCTATATCTCTTAGTGCCTTCATGAAGTCTTGACCAGTTGATTCCCCCGGTATCGGGCTGTTGCACAGAGGACATAAGTTTTCATCTATCTTGGCCTGTATCGATTTAGCAACATGTGGCGCATGGCTACCACAAAGTGAACACGTCTGTTCGGAAATGGAAGTCTTGATCAATGGGTGCATTACAACTCTTGAACGTTTGTTCACCTGCTTGGAGAATTCGCTTGCATAATCAGCCTCTAATGAGGTTAGCAAAGAGCTCGCTTGCATGCGCTTCAACTCGGCATCGTTGAGCTGCCCGTTCTTTTGTTCAACATCCCTTTCTTTATGCTCTACCTCTTCGGTCAACGCTTGATGTCTTGTTTTGACAGTTTCGAGATCAACGTCGGAATCGGAAACCTTCACAGCATCACGTAGGAGTTCAATTTCACTCCGAATCGCAGATGCCTGCCAGCTGTAGTTTCGTGCTAAAGAAGCGGCCTTGTCCCTCTCGCGGCGTAGTAAATCAGCTTTTTGCGCTTTCTCGAAGTCCGCGCCAATTGCAAGAAAGAGAGCCTGGTTTAAGACATTCTGATCCCAAAGTAAAAGATGGCGGCGTTCATCGAAGGTAAGCAGAAAATGCTGCAAGAAAACAAATTGTTGAAAGGACTCCAGACCAGTATCAGCTGCTATACGCTTTGCATATTCCAAATGCCGTTGCTCTGGGGTAAGATCTTTGCCATCCAGAACTGACTCGCCAGAGCTCAAGCGCAGGATAACGAATTCTCGTAGCTCTTGAGGCTCAAAGATACCTCTGCTCAATTGATATAGGAAATCACCCACCTGTAGATGGACGTCTACGGTAGCAGCTTCTCTGTCGTCTTCAGATATTTTGCCTGTAAAGTAATCGTCACTATAGCCCACGCAATATTTATAGTACTCGTCTACCGACATGAATCCACGATCTGGGTCCGGTACTATACCGGTGATAGCAAAATTCAGTGCTGAGAGAAAAGTTGACTTGCCAAGACCATTTGCCCCAGCAAGGCAGAATACGCCACCACTAATGTCAATATCTATATTGGGTTGCAGCGAGAACAACGAAAATCGAGATAACCTGACTTTTTTAATCTTAGGCAGGACGAGTTTCGCTGACTGACTCATATTAATAACCTCCTTAAACTCCAGCGAAAAGAAGGCCGGCTAATTCTGTTCTTCAAATCGCCAAGATTTTAAGGCCTCGTAATCGATCACCTCAAGATAGAACCTTGCTGACTATTGTACAAAAAGCCCAGTTATATGTAAAACATTATCCGATCTAACACAATGGCGCAGTTTATTAGTCGGGGTAGACATCCTCCAAGGGGGTAACTTCTAGTATTTGCCACCAATCAAGGGGGCCAAAATCAAGAGACGTATCAGACGGTGCCCAGTGGAACTGAAATCTTACAGAGAGTGCTTCTCCGTTACGCAAATCTTCAAGAATTTTTAAATCCTTGAATCCCTTTCTGGTAAGGCGTTCCATCAGGTTTCGTTCAAACCAATCGCATAGCTCTTGGTAGGATAATAGCACACCTGGGTATGGCCCGGGCCGAAATCGGGGAATACGACTCCATTTCTTAATTGTCTCATCAACAATAATACCCACTGTTGCAACCCACAAAGTGTTCCTAATCACCGGCGAGACCGCCAACTTCTTAAGGAGGGTCTCGACTATAGACTCCAAGGACTCCTTCCTCCAATCCAGAAAACTAACATCACTTTGGAGGCCGATCAATTTGGAGTCGTCTAGCCGGATAGGTAAGATAAACTCGTAATCTCGCTTTTTCCCCTCCTCTTTGGCTATTGTCCATTCATAATTTGTGTAGTCCTTCCTAACATAATACTCCGAGATAATGGGCACGAAGAAACGAGTGGCTGGCCCATATACAATAGAGAATTCTTTTCCGAGCTTTTCCCCTAGTAACTCACTCTTGTAATAGTAGTCATAGAAGACGGTTACATCCCGGGCTGTACGTAGCTTGTTTGCGATTTTCTCAGCAATTGTACGATCTTCTCCGGCGAAGGAGATAGCAAAGTCGAACGCAAACTTGCTTCTCGGATCTCTCATAGTACCTTCTATTTTATCTACACTACCTCGACCTTAAATCTAATGTTACCATAAAATTCTACCTATCGATACCCCAGCTCCAGTTCACTTTTTTGTTAACAAGAGTTTAACAATTGTTTGCAAATCGTTTCATAAAGTTAGATAATTGTTTACTATGAGTGAACCAATTTTTTCAGAAAGAGAAGGATTCGCTCCACAGAAAAGTGTCCAAGCCGCTGATTATTTTCCAGGGTGGGTTAGAGAGGCTATTACCAACGAAATCGCCAATTTCGCTCAGAGAGGTGCAACCCTTCCGGGAACCTACAGGTTGTCGTTATATCCTCTGTTTAGACCCTATGTATGGAAAGTGCTGGGTAAAGAGCCCCCGGGTAATCCAATAGGTGGGCCTTTCCATTATTACATACCTGAAGTTCTAAAGAAGTGTCACTGGTATCAATGCTACAACATTCTAGAGGAGGTCGCCGCTCTCACCGAAGAGCATTTAGGAGAAAAGGATTTGGAGGAATTCTCCGAAGGAGTTGATGCCATTTTAGCTGGTGAAGGTATCCCCTGGAAATTCAAGCAAGGCAAGGTTGAGCGTAGATACGACCCATATATTGAAAAACAGATCCAGAAGGTATACGCACTACTTGCCGCGCCCGAATTCAAAGGGCCTGACGAACAGTTTGCCAAAGCTATTGGTCACTTGAATAAGCGTCCAGATCCTGATGAAGAGAACTGTGTAAAGGATGTAGTTGGCGCTCTAGAGGCTGTAGCCAATATTATCGCTGGAACAAGCGGCAAGCAATTGAATGATATCCTTAAAGGAGAACCCTTTAAGTCCGGCATTCATTCGACAATTAGACAGGCTATTGAAAAGATCTACGCATATAGAGGGGCCGCGCCTGGTGCTGGACACGGACAGGTTGGACCCGCAGCGGTTGGCGTGCAAGAAGCAACGTGGGTCTTAGCGGTGTCAGCAGCTACGATTCTGTATTTAGTAGGGAAGTTTACCAAGCCTACTACCTAAATAGTTCCCCCTGAAAAAGTGACGTTACCATCACCAAGCTACCCCCTATTGTGTTCGACCTGATTGCCGATCACTTTTCGACGTATAATTCAGGCTATTCGGGCGGCTTGCCAGAGGTTATGGGCGAATATACCCTGACCAACCCATATATTCACCCCGGAACTGCCCCGCATCAGGCTTCTCTTAAGCCCGAACTTCCTCTTAAGCAGGCTTATCCTGGCTTCAATCCCGGCCCTGAACCGTTGCAGCCGCTTGAACCAAGACTGCTTCTGATATCTACGCCGATCCTCCCTTACCTTGCCCCTTTTCGGGATACTGGCCTGCCTGACTCCGTTATCTTTCAGCCAGTCCTCATTAGCCTGCGAATAGAAACCCCGGTCGCCAGCCACCGCCTTTAGCCTCTTGCGGAACAGGCGCTTATGTCCCTTTACCCCGGGTTTGAGCAGGGCGGTATCAGATGGGTTATCCTGTAGTACCTGATAGGTGCTGATAATGCCGTGGTCGGTCTCTCCCAAGAGCACCTTGCGCCCAAACTCAGTATCCGCCCGTGACTTGCCCCGTCGTATGGGGCGGGCATCAACGTCAAACAGGCTTACGATTCTCCGTGGTAAGTGGAGATTACCCGCCATTACCTCTTTTGTCTGCCGGACTACCTTCTCGGCAACCTCTATCCATTCACCCAGCTGCTGCGACAGCTTCTTCGTCTTCGCCAGTGGCGGCTTATCCTTGAGTAATCCCAGCTCTGCTTGTACCGCCCGGCCATCGGCGATGACCTCTCCGGTTATCTTGACCAGCTTGTCCCGGGCCTTCTTCAAAGTGGTGTCATCCTTGCCGGTTCTTACCTTCATGACTTTCATCAGGCCGAGATATACCTTCTTTGCCTTCCGCGTGTGCTTCACAAACCGGCTCCCAATACCGGGGACCACCTTCTTCAGCTTGCTGACAACACGAGTGATTACCCTGATACCATCCGTAAGCAGTCCCGTATCAGTGGGATGGTGAATGTCAGACTCCACCACCGTAGTATCGATGCGCAGCTTCCTGCCCCTGACTACCTTTCCTTCTTTCAGCTTCAGCACCAGGGTGTCATTTAGGGCGCACACCGTGTTTTCCCCATACTTGTGGGTCAGCTTGATCAGAGTGGTGCTATCGGGAACACGGTCATCTAATGAAAGATGGCAGAAACGTCTCCAGGCAAAGCTGTCGCTTACCTCCTTCACCAATACCTCGTAGCCCAGCCCGTAGCGATGCTTGAGATACATCATGCGCAGATAAGTGGATACCGCGGTTGTCGGCCGGCCCATGCGTGTGCCAAACCTTTCCCGAAAAGGGGCGAAGAAACGTTCATCGCTAAGCAGCTTGTCTACCTTGGTCAACTCCTCATTCATCCGGAAAAGCTCCGGCGGTAACACCGACTCCCACAACGACGGGTTCTGTTGACTGCTATTGTCTAAACGAAGCATCAGGCTTGCCCTCCCTTCTGCCCCATTTTACCACTTTTACGCTCACCTATGCCTGACTTTTTCAGGGGGAACTAAATAGTAAATCTAACCTCAAAAGTTCTATCTATTGATACCCCGACTCCATGTTATTGGACTTGAACCTGACCGCTTGGATTTTCTTGACATGTCACAAAACATCTTTTCGTGCAACGGCGATTTGAAACGTGAGTACAAATAATCTTGACACCGGGCTATCAATAGCGTACAGTAGAACCCAGAAAGGAGGCAAGCGGTCGGTTCATCAAGCGACCGGTTGCTTTTCTAGTAGCAATCTCTTAATCAGCAGGTTACAGGTTCGACTCCTGTGCGGCTCACACTCAAATCCCCCTTTTTTTGAGGGATCCGATCCACCCTTTGGCAACATTTTGGCAACATTTCTATTTTGAAGCGGTTTCAGCGTTTTACTGATGTCGACTTCATCTACCCGCGCCGATGAGATGAACCGGTCAAAACGCTCGGCGGCGGCTTCCTGGATTCCGGGTACCACATGACTGTAGATATCCAGGGTAAAGGCGACGCTGGCGTGGCCCAGCCTCTCGCTGACCACCTTGGGATGGACACCGGCCTGGAGCAGCAGGCTCGCGTGACTATGTCTCAAATCGTGAAAACGTATGCGGGGCAGTCCCGCCTGCCGGATGATCCGTATAAAAGCGTGGCTCACGGTACTGGGGTCCATGGGTTTGCCACCGGGATGGCTGAAGACGAGATCGGTCTCGACAAGCGTCCTGCCCAGCATAATCCCCTGGGACTCCTGTTCCAGGCGGTAATCGGTAAGCACATCGACCAGGGACTGCGGCATTGTTATTCTTCTCCGGCTGTACTTGCTCTTCGGCTCTCCCATTTCGCAGACACTACCGTGCTTGTAGAAGGCCTGTACCACGGAGAGGTATCCCAGGTTAAGGTTGACATCGCACCAGCGCAGGCCCAGGAGCTCGCTCAAGCGCATGCCGGTCCAGAGCGCGGTGTAAAAAAGCTGATAGTAGACGGTGGAGCGGGCCGCCTCCAGGAACCTGGGGATATCATCCAGTGCCATGGTCTTGACTACCGATCGCCGTACCCGGGGCCGGTCCACCACCTGGGCAATATTGCGCGAGACATAACCCAGCCTGGCCGCCTGCTTCAGCGCCTTACCCAGGATGTTTAAGTGGTAGCGTACCGTGGTCGGTGATAGCCCGCCTTTACCGTCGACCCGGCCTTCCTTGAGAGCGCGTTCCTTATAGTCCTCGAGGTGTTGCGGCGTCAGTTTCTGAAGCGGCACCGCCCCCAGCCTGGGTATAAGGTGGGTATCTATTTCACTCAGGTAGCTGGCCGCGGTCCTGGCGCGGAGATTGGTGGCCGCATAAGTACGGTGCCATTTCCTCAGCCACTCGGCCAGAGTCATCGGGCTCGGCTTTACGAAGCTACCCTGGTCCAGACTGCGTTCCAGCTCGGCCATGCGCTTCTGGGCGTCCTTCAGACTGCCCTTCACCGTCTCCCAGACCTGCCGTCGCTTGCCCGTAACCGCGTCACGCCCCGCCTCGGCAGCGATCTGGTAGGAACCCGGTGACTTCTTCCTGATATGGCCCATATTTCAGCTAACCTACATTATTATTATATTATCGCTATACCGGGCACAGCCGGCAACTGGTGGCCAGAAGGAGCGGCCTGAGCTCCATGGGATTGAGTTAAACATCTCGGCCGGTGTCCGATAGCCAAGAGCCTGGTGAGGGCGCTCGGCGTTATAGAAACGGAAGTAGTTACTAAGACCGATTCTGACCTTACCCCAATCTATAGGCCACTGTAAATGAGAGACTTCCCGCCTTTTCGGTTAGTTGCATAGCTTCTGCCTGGTTGTTTCCATAGTATCGTCTGGCAAACTCTGCCGGTGTCAGTGCCTCGGTAAAGTTTAGCTTATCAAAAGATGCAGCCGGCACTTACCCTGTGGATGTTAACGGTCTTGGCGGTTCCTTTACTGTTAGAGAGAAGCCAGCGCCAGCCAAACCAGCTAACTGGCCTCTTATTGGGGGGATTGTAGCCGGGGTGATAGTAGTGGGGCTGGGCGTTTTCTTCTGGACGAGAAGAAGGCCTTCCCGGGTCTTCAAGTAATGAAGGTACCCTTTCTAAGTGCTTTCTTTACGTTGATGTAAACTTCAGCCATCCCGCAAGACAAGACCGCCAAAATCGTCTAGCTTGTCCTTGTGTAAGAATTGCACGATAGGGCGAATTGTGACTTTGGTAAAAAGGTCCGGCATTTCTCAAAGCTAAATCGTCGAAGCTAAAGGACTGAGTTTAAAAAGGAACCTTTTTCCACTTACTATCTCCAAAAGGGTTATGTCTTGTTGGCTCGTAATAATAGGTGTATAATTGCCGTTACCAAAAGGACTTCTTTTTGGAGAATTGGGTAACGAACATGGTCAGAAAAGGCAATGATTAATATTCGGAACACTAGATGACAGAACAGAAAGTAACAGCAGAAGACCTAATCCAGAGACATGCCCCTGAAATAACAAGGCAGATTAAAGATGCGGCCAAGATCGCCTGGGGTAACGAGGCCCAGTTCATCCATAATCTGACCAGTACCCGAGTCTTTGAAAGCTTTGCTGAGTACTTAGGTCTAATCCTCCAGCCCCGCGTTGAATATACCCTCATTACTGGCCGGGCGGACGCCGTATATAATCGCTTCGTGATAGAATACGAGTCTCCTGGGTCGCTTACAGAAAAGGATAGTGCCAAGAATCGACATGCTATCGGCCAGGTAAGACAGTACATTGAAGAGCTCGTCCAGATGGAAAGGCATAAGGCTGATCGCCTGGCAGGGGTAGCCACCGACGGGTGCTACTTCATATTTGGTCGCTTCCGGAGCGGCGTCTGGCATACTGATGATCCGATACCCATAAGTTCAGCTTCGACAGAGAGATTTCTGGCGTCCCTATATCTTCTAAGCACCGAGAAGGCGCTAACTTCAAACAACCTAGTCCGCGATTTTGGTGAAGACACAAACGCTTCCCGCACCGCAGTAGCAGCGTTCTACAAGGCTCTAACAGAGTCCAAGAATCCCAAGGTTCAGGTCATCTATGATCAGTGGCGCCAGCAGTTTAGCGAAGTTTGTGGCTACGAAGAAAATTCGCATCGACTGAATATACGGAACCTAGCGCAGCAATATGCGATTCAGGATTCCAACCCGAACCCATTCCGGCTGTTCTTTGCCATACATACCTATTACGCTACTTTCATTAAGCTTCTAACTGTACAAGTGGTGCACTACTACATCGCGCCTAAAATAGGCACCGTACTGGGTCAAGTAGCTAGCTATCCCACCGACCGGCTTCAGAAGTACCTGAAGGATATGGAACGGGGCGGTTTGCTCAGGCAACTGGGCATAGCAAACTTCTTGGAGGGAGATTTCTTCAGTTGGTATCTGGAAGAATGGAACGATTCTGTTGACCAGGGCGTTCGCCGTATAGTCACCGACCTAGCCAACTACTCTCTGGTTACCCTAGATGCAGACCCGGATGAGACCCGTGACTTACTTAAGAAACTATATCAAAACGTGATGCCTAAACAACTCCGTCATGATCTGGGCGAGTATTATACCCCTGACTGGCTAGCAGAGAGACTCCTTAACCAGCTTGGATTTACCTCCGAGCGTGAACCTCACTTGCAGGATAAACGATTGCTCGATCTCCCCGTCCAATACTTTCGAGTAAGTTTGTTATCTGTTAATTAGAAAGCTTACTGGGAATTATTTGCCCTTCAGTATATTTGGTTTTCCCTATTAATCTTATGAAACAAGTCAGGGTACAGAACTATCCTTCTGTGCCCTGACTTTTTGCTGATTGATCCCCTATTATGGCACACAAGCAGTATTTTTCTGCGCCCTGATAATCGTCGAACTTCTGTTAGTATCGTCTCTAAACGATAAAGGAATAGCAGCACCAGAAAAGAAGTCGATTGTTAGGCCAGTCATGTAGCCTATACAGCCTGTATTTTTAAATATATCGTTTAAAACCATTTAAAAAGGTTCAAAAGTAGCACGTTATTGGTCCTGAAAACGTCATATTTTATGCAAATAGACAGGCCAGAAGCCAACCTACTCAAAGGCAAGCCGCGCCAGTAAATAAGAAATCGTCGATTCCGCCCCCTGGTTCAAATTGATTGTCTTCCTGCCGATTCCATCGTAACAGCCACCAGTAGTCCGGTCGTACACCACCTGATTGAGGTTGTTATCTCCCAGAAACCAGTAGAACACTTGATACATTAGTTTCCGGTAGTATTCATCTTTGGTCACCAAGTAAGAGGTGCTAAGAGCCAGGACCATAGATTTCACCTCTTCTGGCTGCTGATCAAAGTGATTACGCTTACCATCTTTTTTACGCCAACCTTCCTGCCCGATTGGCATGTAAACACCGTCAATAAAGCTTTCTTTAATCAGGAAATCAAGCGTTGTCTTACCTATCTGCAGGTATTTTCCGTCCCCCGTGATGCGGTATCCCAAAAGCAAGGCTTCCGGTAGCACCGCATTGGAGTAGGTGAGATAGTTTTCAAACCACTGCCATTCGGGAGAGTGCGTCTCCTCATACCAGTGGGTTAACTTATCGCACTGGTCTCTAAGTGTCCTCCTCAGGTCAATTCCCTCTATCGACAGCTTCTTGTCCAGTAGTACATAGAGCGCCTTTATGTAGTGAGCGGTGGCACGGGGAGAGTCGAAAGAAATCACCTGGTTGAGTCTATTGCAAAATAAGCTGAAAGCCTTCTGTTTTGTGGTTCTTGGAAGCGAACCAGTTGTCATCGTCAAAGCGAGAGCGTAAAGCGCCCGACCATTGGCTTCCTCAAGATCGGTTTGCTCATTAAGTGAATTGTTTAGAGTTCTATCGGCATTTACGAAATTCTGGAAGTGACCGTCAGGCCTGGCAACAAAGGTGATAAAGTCTAGGTAGGTACTGATGAGTCTCAGTAGCTTCCTTCGCTGTGTGCCTACCGGTTGGTTTCGGGAAAGTGCCATGAGTTTACCATAGTATAATGCGGCCACGACCAAGGCACGGGCATTATCATCCAATGTGTATCCCGACGAAACATCTCGTCGGGACAACTTGGCAAACTGAATAATACCAAAATTGTCGGTGAGGTGAATCAGATGGTTAAGCTTTATCTCGGGGAGGCTTTTCTGCCGACTTATATGATTGAGGCCCGGTGTATGCTGCGAGAAGACCTTGGCGTACTGAAGGGCAACATTTGGCCAGATCATATTGCGGGTGCGAAAATACGCGTTCTGGCCCAACTGCAACCGCAGATTCTCATCCGCCAGAAGCTGAAGGATGGCCTCGGTATATGATTGAGGGTTTCTGAAATCAACCAGAATGCCGACTTGGTCGGTTATGACCTCGGTGGCATGCGCAAAAGCGGTGGAGATAACCGGCCGGCCCATGCCGAGGGCATAGGATAGGGTACCCGATACCGCTTGGTTGGGGTCAAGGGAGGTAGAGATATAAATGTCAGTTGCTTTCAGGAAGTGGAGAAGCTCACTCAGGGGAAAATACTTGTTATATATCTTCACATGGTCATAGAGCCCAAGGCTGTATACCTTCTCAATAAGAGAATTGCGATAGCTCTCCGCTTCCTCTTTCAAGACGACAGGATGGGTGGCGCCAAAGATGATATAGACAAAATTGGGGAATACCCTTATGACCTCTGGTAAGGCGTCAATAACATACTCCAGACCCTTCCCTCTGCTTAGGAGCCCAAAGGTGGAAAGTATCATCCGATCCGAATAACCAAGCGCCGCTTTAGCCGGCCTACTTGAAGTATATGGCTGTGGGTGGATGCCATGGGGAATCACTTTAATTTTCCGAGAGGGTATGGCGTACTGCTGGGAGAGTATCCTCTTGGAGAGCATGGTCATGACGATAATGGCGCTGGCCCTTTTGGCCAGAGATCTCACCGTATTGTAGAGTTTTTCATCAGGGTCAGGTAGGACCGTGTGGAAGGTAATTATCACCGGTTTTTTCAGCGCCTGCACAAAAGGAATCAGGTTGGCGCCCCATTCACCCCCGAAGAGACCGAATTCGTGCTGGATACTGACCAGGGAGACTTTGTCCATCTGGTTTATTCTCTGGGCCGTGGCGGTATATTCCTCCGGCTTATCCTGGTTTATCTGGAAGGTTACCTGCCGCGGGTAGCGGTAGCTTATGACCTTACCCGGATGCATAGCGGCAATCTGGGAAGTGACGGTCGGTGCCAGCATTTTATCCATATTATGGGTAAGGTTCTTGGTGAAGGTGGCAATCCCGCACTGGCGCGGTGGGAAACTGGAGACGTAAACGATAGCTGTTCCCCCCGGTTCCCCTGAGAGGGGCAGTATCGTTTTCCCCGGTTTCGTTTTAGGCACGACAAATCCATTCGTACGGTTATTCTTCAGCTTGGTCACCCCTCAGTTATTTTGGTAGGTATAAGGCCGCCGACTTTAGCAGTAGCTACGCAGGCTACCGTATCGGCACCACCATAGTAGATTAGTATCTCGTCATCAGCCTCGAGCATTTTCTTATCGGAGTCTCTGGGCGCTGCCCCGCAGGTAAAGATAACATTATGTACCCAGCTCGTGCCGGGCTCACCTAATTCATATTTCTCCTCCGGCTCAAGGATGGCATTGGGTGAGCGGTAGAGAACGACGGTGGGGTCGGATAAATCAAGTAGCATCACCCCCAGTCGGTAGATATGGTCGTGGTTAACGCCGTGAGTGATGAGCAACCAGCCATATTTAGTTTTAATAGGTTGGGAGCCAGCCCCTATTTTGTTGCCGTCCCAGGCCATCCCGGACGTTGAGCCGGCCAGTATTCGGTTTTCTTTATGGGACCACGGGCAACGGAGGTGAGAGGAGAAGGTTACCCATATATGCGGGTCAACCCGGTGAAGTAGGGCAAACTTGCCCTCGAACTGCTCGGGGAATAGGGTGGCATTCTTATCGGTAAATCCGGGGAAGACTAGCCCGTGTCTCCGCCAGGTTCCCCAGCGGTGGTTCACGAAATCGTCAACCGTAATGGAAGCCATAGCAATCTGGGACACCAGTCCATCGTAGGCAATGTAAACCATGTAAATGCGTTTGCCGATCAGTATCAACCGCGGGTCTTCACACCCTTTCTCTTCGTTTTTGCCCACTGGTTTAAAAATGGGCTCTTGCAGTCTCTCGGTGAATTTAAATCCATCCGGACTTGAGGCAAGGCCGAGGCGGGAGATACCGTCATCTCCTACCGCCCGGTAAACGAGATGAACCATGCTCTTGATTCTTATGGCGCCGGGGTTAAACACATATTTTGATTCCCAGGGATGCTCCTTGACAGGCTCAAGGATGGGGTTGCCGCCGAAACGGGTTAAAGCTCCCGCCGGGGGTTGCTCTCTGGCCACCGTTCGTGCCGGTATTATCTTATCGGCTTCCTTTACCGTACCGAGCAGGATTGGGGTTAACTCCTCCCATTCTCTGCCCTCTCCCATAAGCCCTATAATCTTTTCATCTATGGCTTCTTTTGTGCCGCCTATCGCGCTGAAATATTCAGTAAGGAACTCTCTTGCGGCCCAGTCGCGTTCAACATGCAGTGAAAGAGGAGTGGGCAACCCCGTTCCCCCTTTGAAGCTATAGCTGGCCCATGTCCAGGCGGAGCAGGGAACAAACTTGCCATCGGGCAGCGTAATGGCCAGATGATAGGAGTCAATAACTTTATTGAGCAGGTCAATCAATTTAGCCTTGTCCTTTTTACCTTCTTGGTGAAGCCAACGCACCATTGCTCTCAGTCTCTCCACCAGAACGCGCTGGAGCCCGTTTTCAAAGAAGTTGTGCGCCGATAGCGGCTCCCTGCCCCAGTGTCCCACCAGTGAATTGATTACCTTCTCCCCGAAATCTATTCTTTGTTCGGCAAACCTCCGCCACACGTTGCCGAATCTCTCGAGCTCGATAATATTCTTGGCAGTGTGGGTAAAATAGTGTAATTTGGGGAACTCTCCCCCCATGCCCTTGTGTTGGCTGCTGATGACTATCCTGCCGGCAAGCTTACCGAGGGACCCAACCTCCTTCATTTCTACCAGCGAGGGTAATGTTTCGTAACCCACCACCACTGAACTTACCCGGCAATCCTGGAAGTGCTCCCGACGGGCGTTTTCCCGTACCAGTGCCAATATCTGGTCGACGTATTCCTGCTCCTCTGACCAGGCGGCTAGGGCTAAAACGTCATTGGGCTGATATTTCTCAAACAAGGCGTTGAGGCTGCTGAACCCCAGCTTTGTGAGCAGGTTAGAAGGGGGGGTGCGCTGCAGCAGCCATTTGGCCATCTCCGTGGTCAGGGCGAAGGTCTCTTTATGGGGCAAGTAGCGGAATATCGCATCCGCTACTTGCCGGCTTCCCTCCATGTCAGCTAAATCTCCGGGTAATAGAATGTCGTCCAGTTCCTTCTCCACCTGAAGCATAAAGTCCCATATCCGCTTTACTATATCCGCGGAGCTGGCATCTTTAGGCGTCTTTAACTCTCCATAGATAAATTGCCGGAACTCCTCCTCGTAGCGGCAGAATATGGACTCGTAAATGCCGTTGGCCGTAGCCATTACCGTCCCCGTGGCGCTGGTTATATCTAACGGTACCACCAGCGGAACCCCGGGGATAAACTCGCGATAGGTTACCTTGGGTAGCGCCGGCCTGAAGGCTTCCTCTCTCATCTCCCAGGCCGCTAGAAAATCTGACCGGTGACGGACAAATTCATCTGCTATCCGCTCAACCTGCAGTTCGGCTTCTAGAGACACCAGGTGCTCTGCCTCGCCGGCGGGCAGGCAGCCCAGTCTATCTCTTAGCGCCTGCAGCTCCAGGGCAGAGCTGGCTATGCAGCCTTCATAGAGCGGAATGAAGGAGTCTAACACGTCATCCTTGGCAAATACCTTACGGGAAACGAAATCTAACAGGGAATAGTAAGTAGTCCTGACCCACAGCTCAGGGGGAAACACAAATTGTCCGGCTTCGGCTCCGGCCAGCATCTCCAGTTGCTGGTAAATCTCCTCGGGCATGACCATCCTGTAAAGCTGGTGGAACCTGTTGAATCCCCGCTTATATCTAGCTACCAGCTGTTGGGGGAATATTTTTACCTCATCTGGTCTATGTGACTTTTTTGTCCCAAGTGTGGCTAAGGGTTGTAATAGAGGCATTTCATCAACTCTGTTTCTCTCCTTTATCCATTCCCTATCAGCCACAATTTGGTGGAAAAGGGCGCCGACCAGCTTCCGTAGTACCAGTTCTGTCTTATCCAGCGTTGGTCGGTGAATTTTTATGCCCAGATTGGTTTCGCAGATTCTTGCCCCGCTGGTGATGGCGGTGGTGGCTAACCAACTGTCTATACCATAACTTCCAATGTTAGCATCAGCTTGCAATGCCTTTTTTAGGTAGGTGGGAATCAAACGGCAGGAAATCCCCCACTGCCCCCCGGTCAAATCGTGAATGGGGCAGTTATATATGGCGGTGAGGATAGGGTAGAACACGCGGGTTGATACGGGAGCTTGAAGGTAATGGCGGTTAAACCGGGAGATAACCAGGTCCATCTTATCGTCCAGAATCGGGGCTAGGAGGAGAGAAACCCAGTCCGGGGCTAGCCCCTCAACCTCCCCGTTCTTCTTTCGGCTCCTTAAATCCGCTTCCACAATGGCCAGGTTAGCGCAGAGACCCCGGGCTATTTCCATAATTGCCCGCAGAGCCCAGCCTTTTCCGTTTATATGCTCGTCATTGAGCAGGAAGGCTAACTGGTTTATCTGCTCACTATCGGGCAGTGTCTGTAGCTCCTTTAGAGTTTCCCCACCGAACGGAGACCCAGCGGCAACGATAACGCTTTTTCGCTCCGGATAAAACTCCTCCAGACCTCTTCTGACCATCTTCACCACTGACTGGATGGTGGCAGTTTCATTGTAGAAGGGGATGCCGACGACGATGTCAGCCTCTCCTATTCTTTTCACCTGGCTTAGGGGTTTCTGCATCGCCTGCCTAAAGCGTTTCCTGAGTTCTGCGAAGTACGCTGGGCTGGTTATTTCAGTTGGAAGAGAGGAGAGGGAGGTTGAGTCAACCTGGTTTACACCGTGTTTGCTTGGTGGCCTTACCATGGCTAGTCTCCTTAGTACGTACTTCTCGTATTATATACTATATAGATGTAGTTAGCTCAAAAGAAATCTGTCAGAAAGGCGTGGTGAAGACCTTCGCATAAGTTCTACCTTTTATCAGGCACGACCTACCAGAGCCGGAAGACCGACCCTGCTGCGGAGTTTTGAAAAGAATTAGGGTGTCAAGACACCAGGTCAACCGACTCCTTGATATTTTTATTTTACAGCTAGAATCTCAAGTGATCACAATACTCCTTTAGAAATTCTGGAAGCTTCTAATTCTTGCCTTTTAATGGTTAAATAAAATACTAGAATGTGACATTACGGACAATTGTTAGGTTTTGGGTAACAAGATAAGCAATTGTTCAGTGTCCTCCGCTTATCGGTTAAACAATGTAAACTACTATGCAATGTAAAGATCTCCCAGAGACTGATCAACATTAGGCAGATGATAGATTGGAACCCTTGTCAAACCTTGTTCTCTGGGACTGATAGTGATAGACTGTATACTCCAATAAATTTTCGAATGATAGTCTATGATTATTAACTAAACGGCCCTATGATAATCCATAGCTAAAAGGAGGTGCTCAGATAGATAGCTTCCATTTAAACGATTCTGATAGCTTTAAACGGCTTGACCCGGAGGACATGCTACAGCATATCCATAATGTTCCGGACATGTGCCTGCAAGCCTGGCAGACGGCGCAGGACCTTGCACTACCTTCAGACTATACTCACGTGGATAAGGTGATCATTTTGGGCATGGGGGGTTCTGCTATTGGCGGTGACCTCGTAAATGACTTAGTGACATCGGAGGCGAAAGTAGTTATAACAGTCCACCGTGACTATGACCTACCTGCTTTTGTTGACGATAAGACTCTAATAATTGCCTCTAGCTACTCTGGGATGACTGAGGAGGTTCTACATTCCTTCGAACAGGCATTGTTAACAGATTCAAAGAAGTTAGTAATTACAACTGGTGGTAAGCTGAAGAACCTAACAGATAATACAGGAATCCCCCTGTATTGCTTTGATTACAAATCTCAACCAAGGGCTGCTCTGCCGTTCAGCTTCATGCCTATATTGGCTTTTCTTCAGCAACTTGGATTTGTAAGTGATACGTCACAAGATGTACTGCAAATGATTCAGGTATTAAGGGAGTTATCCTCAGGGATAAAGGAAACTGTGCCATTGGCTAACAATCCTGCCAAGCAACTAGCCCGGAAAATCCACGGTCACCTAGCTGTTATATATGGAGGGGGTATACTCTCTCAAGTAGCCCATCGCTGGAAAACCCAGCTTAATGAAAATAGCAAGACCTGGGCTTTCTACGAAATTATCCCCGAGCTCAATCACAATGCTGTAGTCGGTTATCAGTTTCCTACAGAGTTGAGTAGTAAAATAGCCGTAGTCCTTTTACGCTCTCCTTCACTGCCTCACCGAATCCAGGTCCGTTATAAAGTAACCTGTCAGTTACTGGATCAAGCCGGGATTGACTATTACTCTGTTGACTCCGAAGGGAGCACTCCATTAAGCCAGATTATGAGCCTAGTACTGTTTGGTGATTATGTTAGCTACTATTTGGCATTATTAAATAACATTGATCCTTCCCCAGTGAGCGCTATAGACTATTTGAAGGAGCAGCTACGTAACGCCAAGTGAATCACTACTCAGTAGGCCCTGATGGTTGAGAGTCGTCATTGAGATAGAGTAAGAGACAAAGCTATTATCACTCTCTTTGTTAAAAGCGGGTTCTCAATCCTTTTAATTTCATCATCTTTCCTCGGCCCCCGAAAGAGTGGCTGAAGCGTTTAGCCAATCATTGGCCGGATTTCAAGCATCGTGCGAATGCTGTGAACTCTAACTCTATAAGTGGTACAATAAATGCCGAGCAGTCTCCATTTCCTCTAGAACATTCCGCCTCGTCGCCTCGCCGATGGGGAAAGTACTGCTTCAACTTGGCCCTCTTGGAGAGGGGGGAAGGAAAGACTCGCTGGACTTTGTCTTAGCATCTCTTTGAGAGAGGACCCAGCCATCTTGCTTCAATGAGAAACGATAACGTACGACTTGGGGTGGTCGGAGCAGGCTCGTTTGGTCTGTTTGCCCTGCAACACTTCGTCCAGATTGATGGGGTGCAACTTGTCGGCATGGCTGGCACTCATCGCCAAGCTGCCCTAGCCTTTGCCCAGCGCTTCGGCATCTCAGATATCCAAGACGTAGACGCTCTGGCACAACGTCCGGATATCGACTTGGTTTACATCTCCACGCCGCCATTCCTACATCATTCGCAAGCTCTGAAGGCTCTGCATGCAGGCAAGCATGTGATTTGCGAAAAACCGCTGGCTCTGACAGTTGAGCAGGCCGACGAAATGATCACTCTGGCGCACGAGCGGGGGCAGCTCGTGGTGGCCAACCTCATGCAGCGTTATAATCCCTTGTTCGAAGTCATTCAGAGGCTAGTTGCCTCAAAGGCACTCGGCGAATTCCTCCATGGCTACTTCGAGAACTACGCGAGCGACGAGGCTCTGCCAGCTGACCACTGGTTCTGGGATCGCGTCAAAAGTGGTGGCATTTTTATCGAGCACGGCGTGCATTTCTTCGATCTCTTCGAAGGATGGTTGGGACCAGGTGAGGTCGTGGCCGCTCAACGTACGCTTCGTCCTGGCACAGATCTGGAGGAGCAGGTCAATTGCACAGTGCGCTATCCTGGCGGTGCACTGGTGAATTTCTATCATGGCTTCACCCAACCCAGCCGGTTCGATCGACAGGAATTGCACCTACTATTCGAGCGCGGTGATGTAGTGCTGGAGGAGTGGGTGCCCGTGCGGGCTCGGATCCATGCATTAGCTGATGAAGCCTCTACAAGAGCGTTGATGAGCCTGTTTCCAGAAGCGCGGCTGGATGTCAATCGCCTTTACAGAGGACAGGAACGGCAAGCACGCGGCCGGCACAAGAGCTTGGACATTTACCAAATGATCGAAATTTGCTACGATCCGGGCGAAGAGAAGATGTCTCGCTATGGCGAAGTGCTCCGTGCCATGTTCAGTGACCAGCTTGAGTGGATACGTAATCCAGACCACCAGCGCAAAGTCACCGAACAGAACGGCCGAAGTTCGCTGGCTATGGCTGTGGCGGCGACAGGACTCGCGGATTTGGCCCATAAAGGACATCGGCCAAACTAGCGGTAACTGACCTGTAGTATAACAGCCGTCGAGTTCGTGAAGTTAGATATACTCCGCTGCACTTTATAACGTTCTGGATGATTCACCGAATTCCAATTGCACATTCCTGGCTTTTATTAAGGCGTCGCCTTGTGGATCTACACTCCTACCCAAAGAATATTTTGGCTATTTTATAAGCACTCATGTTTACGGTCTTTATTCCATCTGCTACTTTCTGCAGAGGGACACTGTGAATGCTGTTTCCCCTCAGAGCGGTCATCTCTCCAAATCTGTTCTTGGAGATAAGCTCGACAGCCTTAACCCCGAAAGCAGTAGCCAAGCTACGGTCATAGGCTACTGGTGTGCCACCTCTTTGGATATAGTCCAATGAAGAAACCCTAACATGCAGCCCCGTCTTTCTCTCAATAAGTGTAGCCAAGACCTGTCCTACTCCGCCTAACCTGTCGGGGTCTTCGTGTTTGTCCATTGGAAGACTTGGCTTGAATATTGCTTCGCCTTCCAGTTGTACTCCCTCCGCTACGACTACAATGCTAAAATTTATTCCTCTTTGATTTCTTGATTCCAGCATGTCACAGAGTTCATCCGCATTCTTTTCATCTATTGGAATCTCGGGTATCAGGATAGCATCCGCTCCGTTAGCCATACCAGCATATGTAGCGATCCAGCCAGTACGGCGGCCCATCACTTCGAGGATCATTACCCGATGATGGCTGGCAGCAGTGGAACGAAGCCTATCTAAAGCATCCGTGGCAATTTGAACAGCCGTTTGAAAGCCTATAGTAAAATCTGTCTCCTTTACATCATTGTCAATGGTCTTCGGTATCCCGACCAGAGGAAGGCCCTTTTCATACAATTGGCTAGCTACGCTTAGAGTACCTTCACCCCCCAGAACCACAAGTGCCCTCAATCCGCATTCGTTAAATGTATCAAGTACTCGTTGGGGCCCATCTTTTATTCTGAGCGGGCTTGTTCTTGAAGCCCCGAGAATTGTACCCCCTCTATCAATGATGCCTGAGGTTTTAATCCTATCCAATGTCTCGCTTATATTGAAAAGCAGACCCTCCCAACCATCATGAAAGCCTATAACCTCATAGTCCATCTTGAGTGCAGCTTTTGTAGTTGCTCGGATTGCAGCATTAAGACCAGGGCAATCCCCACCCCCTGTTAAAATTCCAATTCTCTTCTTTGCTTCCATCTTTCACCACCTTTCACGGCATATCGGGCCTACGAAGCGAAGGGAAGCTATGTGGCCCTCTCATCGTGGTTTCCATTTTCCCAAACTAAAGAGCCTGGGGAATAAAGCTTTTCGGATTTCATCGACAGCAAAGAGGCTGCCGCCAGCCAGCACGGCAATACCCCATTTGTCTATGCCCAGAGGCACCGTGCTGAAAGCAATCTGAAGGAAGGGTACATATATGACGGCTATCTGCAACAGGATGGCTATAGAGACAAAGATTACCAGCCAGCGGTTGCGGAAAACCCCCAGACTGAATACGGTGTGCTCGTCGGAGCGAGCGTTAAACGCACGGAACCATTCAAAAACGACCATAGAGGCGAAGACAATGGTGCGCGCCTCTTCAAGGCTTACCCGCTGTTGTGCCCAGTTGAATACCAGGAATATGCCAACACCCATCATTATAGCCATGAACACAACGCGAAGGAGCAGCCCGGGGAATATGATACCCACGTTGGGATGGCGGGGTGGTTGTTTGAGTTCATCGCCAAATTTTGGTTCGAGGCCCAGCGGAACCGCTACTGCCGTGTCGGTAACTAGGTTATTCCAGATAATCTGTACTGCTAGAAGAGGCGCTTTCCCCACGAAAAATACAGACAAGGTAAGAGCTAATATCTCTCCAAGGCTAGTGCTTAGCAAGAAGAAAATCACGTTACGTAGTCGATTAAAGATTACCCTGCCTTCATCCACTGCTGCCACCACTGATTCGAAATTATCATCAGCTAACACCATATCACTGGCTTCCTTAGCTACAGCAGTACCAGTGATTCCCATTGCAATACCGATATTAGCGGCTTTGAGTGCCGGCGCATCGTTAACCCCATCCCCTGTCATGGCTACAACATGTCCGTGAGTCTTGAATGCATTTACAATTCTCAACTTGTGCAGGGGTTCAATCCGGGCAAAAACGGAAATATTCTCTATCTGCTGGGATAACTCCTCATCGCTCATAGCTTGAAGCTCAGCGCCAGTTACAGTCTTACCGGGCGACAGGCCTAGTTGGCTAGCCACGGACTCGGCCGTCACCTTGTAGTCACCAGTAATCATGACTACTTTAATGCCCGCCTGCTTACACAGCTGTACCGCTTCCTTAGCTTCTCTACGAGGTGGGTCATCCATCCCCGTAAGACCAACAAAAATCAGTTTGCCCCGGATGTCCTCATCCTTAAGGTCCTCAACTTCACCGGGAAGCTCTACATAGGCAGTGGCAATAACTCTCATCGCTTCTTTTGCCATAGATATGGTAGCTTGCATAATTTGCTCAGACTCAGCTTGCCCCAACGGAATGATGCCCTTCCCCGTGAGCATGTTTTTGCTTAAGGACAACAACCTCTCGGCTGCTCCCTTTACATATACTACTCTGCCCTCACCATCTCTGTGGTGAAGGGTTGCCATGTACTGCTTTTCACTTTGAAACGGGATTTCATCCAGGCGAGGAGAGCTCTTCTCTAGTTTTTCCTTATTCATCCCCGCCTTAGCCGCAGCCACTACCAGAGCACCCTCAGTCGGGTCACCGTGAATGCTATACTGCCCATCGCCACTGGTTAGTAGAGCATCATTGCAAAGTGCGCCTACCCTCAAATGCAACCCTAGCACTTCCTCTTGTGCTGAATTGAGCATTTGTCCGTCCCAATGAAATTCTCCACTGGGTTCATAACCTTCGCCGGTTACTTCAATCCACCGGCCATCAACGTAAATGCGCCGTACCGTCATCTCATTCATAGTTAAGGTTCCAGTTTTATCTGAACAAATAACGGTGGCCGACCCCAGCGTCTCCACGGCTACCAACCGGCGGATTACGGCGTTATGTCGTGCCATTGTCTGCATGCCAATAGCTAATACAACTGTTACCACAGCCGGCAGCCCCTCCGGTATAACGGAAACCGCTGCCGCCACAGCTAGCAAGACAAGCTCTAATCGGTCTAGCCCCTTTAACAATCCGGCAACGACCAGGATGGCAATAGCGCTTAGTAAGATTATGATAAGGTACCGACTCAGCTTACTAATGCTTTTCTGAAGGGGGGTTTTTTCTGCTTTTACTTCTCGAATGGCACCGGCGATTTTGCCTAGCTCGGTTGACATGCCGGTTCTCACTGCCACCGCCATAGCCCGCCCATAGCTAACAGTCGTCCCCATGAATGCCAGATTCTTTCTCTCGGCTATGGGCACCTCCTTCCCGAGGGCCTCAGTGTGCTTGTCTAGCGGCATTGATTCACCGGTGAGCGTAGCCTCATTTATCTTTAGATTAGATAACTCAATAAGTCGGGCATCGGCAGGCACTCTGTCTCCGGTTTCAAGGAGCAATATATCACCGGGAACTACTGCTCGGGCAGGGATTTGCTTCAATTCACTATCACGCCTCACATTTGCCTTGGGGGCTGCCATCTGAACAAGAGCCTCCATAGCCTTTTCAGCCCGTGCTTCTTGTATGAAGCTGACGATAGCATTGAGAAGGAGCACCCCAAGTATGACGATGGCATCTATGTAATGCTGCACAACGAAGGAGATTACGACAGCAGCAATAAGTACATATATCAGTGGACTGAGAAACTGCCTCAGAAAAACCAGAACTGTTGGGGCTTTCTTCTTACCCTTTAACTCGTTGGCACCGTATTGTAGCAAGCGTGCTTCAGCCTCGGCTTCACTTAACCCGGAGTGTCTGGAGCCAAGCGTCTGTAACGCTTCGTCACCTTGAAGATTGTGCCACTGCTCTTCCATCAAATTGCTTAGTCAGTATATAGTATGATGCGCCTGAATTGTCAACACGGTGACGCAGGATTAAGATTAGAAGAACGGGGACTACAGTGTCATTTTGCATTGGCTCGGGCTGCTTGCTTGAAAGCTAGGGTAAGATATCACGGCTAGTGCGACTAGTCCTTTTTCGGGCATTGAACATTGTGACGGAATGTGACGTGCTGGCTTATCGTCTGACTGTGGCCATTTGAGACTGAAATTCGAACCCCTTCAGAAAGCCTGTTTGGAAGTAGGGGAAGGATTCCACCATAGGAGAGCGGACCGCATACCATCGGGCCACACATAGCAATTATCTGATAGCCTTAGGCGCTTGGCCAATACATCGCGAAGGAGTGTGTCATAGGTAGTAGATGACTGGAGACGAAGATGACGTTTAGCTCTGGCAAAGGCTTCTTCAAAGGTATTGTCTGTCCAGCGGTAAATATCACTCTCCACTAACACGTTGGCGTAAATACCAATAGAATAAAGGGCGTTATAGGCTATGATGGCATTTGGGCTGTCATGGTGGCGCCCGTAGATACCGAGTGATAATTCACCAATAATGCCATCGAAAGGTGGCAACCGTATAGTCAGGTAACAAGTCCTGGTAGTATATCGCTTTATCTTGCGGACGAAAGAAGCCAGGTCAGGGCTAGTATACATTGCGTGGGCACAGACTGTAATATCGTGTGGTTCCACAATAGCGTCTTCCCAGGAAGATTGGGTTATCTGTACATTGTTTAGCTTTGCAGAAGCAATATTCCTGTGAAGATTATCTACCATAGCACTAGATGGTTCAACGGCTGTAACGGTTTTAGCTGTCTTGGATAGAGGGATAGTCCAGCGTCCACTACCCGCACCTATATCGAGAACGGTAGTCTCGCCATCAATTTCTCTTAAAATAAAGTCAAGAAGTTGATCAGGCCTTTGATTCCTTCTGCGCGCGTGAACCTTATACCTTTTTGCCAGTTCGCTATTGGAAGTAGGGGGACCGGCCAGTACTAGTTCGCGCCATAGCTTAAACCAATCATTCTCCATCAAAATAAATCGCCTTCCCACAGTTTTGGCGGCCAAATAATTACATCGTCTGAGATTACTTCTCTGATTGCTTCGCTACAGTTGTCCACTAGCAACCTCCGTTGTGTATTTAGCCTATGTCAGATAAGGGGATAAATCTCCTTGATGATATTCTCCGAGTCATTAATGAAAAAGTCAATCCATCTAGCTCAAATGAAAGGCGTTATGACTTAGCTGAACTCCGATTAACATTCCTCGGTAATGTTCAACCTCATCTCCCACAAAAAGTCATAAGGTTAAACGAGAAGAAATAGCTATTATGTCGGTAATCCTGGGGGGATGGGGTGTTAAAATTAACGATAAAAATAATCAATGAGGAGGTCCCCCAGAATGACCTACAAGCTCCAACGGGAAGTGGTGGATGGGAAAGTAACAAGACTATCTCTCGGGGTAGTCGAGGTGGACGCCTATCTCAAGTTTCTCCAGTATCGATGCCGTCCTAATACCTGGATAAGCTACGGCTATGATCTCCAGATATTCCTGAACTTCATACGGAAGCCGTTATTAGAAGTAACCTCAGCTGATATTCTTGCTTTCGTTGATAGTCAGCAATCGGCGCCTAACCGGCAGGGTAGAACAAACGGGCTCTCCAGTAAGGGACCCGGCCTTTCCAACCGGACAATTAACCGGCGGCTTGCTGCGGTCGCCAGCTTATACGAATATCTCAGAATTTTCCATGATCTTCCCGGAAAGAATAATCCGGTACCGCGGAGTTTAGCCAAGCGGAATGTCTTCTGGGCTAACCGATACGGGAATACAGCTTCTCTGGCACTCATCAGGGTACCGCAGACTTTACCCCGGCCACTGGATCCGGAAGAAATTAATCCTTTTGTGAATTCGCTACTTACCCATCGAGACAAAGCTATGGTACTGCTGATGCTTTTAGCCGGTCTCAGGAAATCAGAGGTCCTGAAGCTAGGTCTTAAAGATATCGACTTCGGTCAGCGTACTCTCATGGTGAGAGAAGGAAAAGGCGGACATCAGAGAGTGGTTGCCATATCGGACACTGGTCTGCAGGAACTTATCAGCTACCTGAGCGAGGAGAGACCTGCCGGTAACTCGGATAAGGTATTTCTTGTCATGAAAGGGGAGAACAAGGGCCAGCCATTGACTGTAGGAGCTCTGGATACCATCATCGAGTACCACCGGCAGAGGGCAGACACTCCCGGAGTGCAGTGCCACCGCATGCGTCATACCTGTTTCACCCGGTTACGCCAGGGAGGGATGTCCTTAGAAGCCCTGCAGGCCCAGGCCGGGCACAGTAGCATCAATACAACCAGGATATATCTACACCTCTGTCCCCGGGAACTTCAAGAGGAATACCTGCGGATGTCAGATAAGCTCTTTTCGTCTTTAGAAACGAATGGGAGGTCGGCCAATGACTAGTGAACTTCTTCTGGATAAGGCTGACCTGGAACTTACCCTCGAAGATGGCCAGGATATTGAATCGACTAATGAAATAACCGCGTATCACAATTGCCTGGTAGGCAGTTACATGTCGTATCTGAAAGCGGCCGGTTATTCAAGAATACCTCATGAGATCCTCGTATTTGAGCAAGGAGCCAAGCGATTCCTCGGCAAATTCCCCGATCCCCAGGACTGGATTACTCTCTCAGTGGAGGAGCAATACCGCTGTGACAATAAAGAGCGCAGCTTTGTGCACTACCTCATTTTACGCCGCCTATTACCCATGCCCTTGCCCTACATGCTTACGCCTAAGCCACGATTTTACCAGATGGCGATTCGCCTGATGGAGCGGGAGACTTTTCAACACTACCAAAAGGCAGCTCAACGTCTGAAGTATAGAGAACATAATATCAAAGAACAGTTTTGCGCTCTTCTCTGCCTGATGACCTGGGCACAGAAATCTATTGATGCCCTTACCCTCGACGACCTGGATACGTTTATCCAGGGACTACGTACTGCGTTTTTATCTATAAAACGGCGGCGAAGGAGCATAAGAAACGGGCTTCCAACTCGCTGGGATAGCCAGTTGAGTAGCCTTCGCAATGTCCTTTACCACATGGGGATTATCCCTCAGCTAACCCGTAGCACTCGAAGAACCAGCTTCGAAAAGCAGTGGAAGGATATCCCGCCAGGTATCGCTGCTCCGGTCCGTCGCTATCTGCAGCAGATGGGACTATCACTTCGCCCCGAGTCGGCTTACCAGGAGAAGACGCGCCTGTTTCGGTTTTTCTCCTGGCTGGCTGAGAATTATCCGGAGATAATTCAGATAGAACAGATACGGCGCTGCCATATCGAAGCATTTAAGGAGTACATACGCTGGATTCCTCCTCAGCATAAATCCAATCGTGTACCGGGTGATGTTTTATGCTCTTCGTCCAGATATCATATACTCGCGGCTTTATACTATTTCTTTAACCGTATTGCCGAGTGGCAGTGGCCGGAGACTCCAAAACATATGCTTGTATTTACCGGAGATTTCCCTATCCTGGATAAACCCTCTCCGAAATTTCTGGATGAGATAGCCGCGGCGAGATTTTTGGAGGCAGCCAGAAATCATTCCGACCTGTTTACACGACTCTGCGGCGTCACTCTTATACTGACTGGAATGCGGCAGGGTGAATTTCTTAACCTCACTGCTGACTGCGTGGTCCAGATCGGCGAAAACTACTGGCTCCGTGTCCCTCTGGGTAAAATGCATAATGATAGATACATCCCGCTTCATCCTGAAGTAAAGCAACTCCTGGATGAATGGGTAGCCCAGAGTCCACAAAAGCAACCCTATGATTTCCTGTTTACCTGGCACGGATACCGGCTGGGAAGAGGCAAGGTAGCTCTGGCTGTAGAACGAATCGGCAAGGCAGCCGGCATTAAGGAACACATCGCACCACACCGGCTTCGTCACACTTTAGCTACCCTGGCTGTCAACCGAGGTATGCCTTTAGAGAGTATTGCCGCGCTCCTCGGTCATCGCTCGCTATCAATGACCATGGTCTATGCTCGTATCGGTAACCGGACCGTGCAGCAGGAATACTCTCAGGTCAGCCAGCATCTGGAGGAGCTCAGCCGGGCAATCGTACCTGACCCAGGTGAACTGGCTCTAGTCGAAGGAAACCAAATGCGACGGCTGCGACAGGACCACTGGCGAATGCTTGGAAACGGCTACTGCACCCGGCCCGACGGAGTGCCCTGTGAATACGAGACTATCTGCGAATCCTGTCCTTGTTTTTCAACCACGGTAGAATTTTTACCTACCCTGAACAAACAGAAACAGGATGCTGAGAATAAAGGACAAACTCAAAGAGTGGAGGTATTTACCAGGATTATCCAAAGCATGGATAGGTCTGCTTCTGAAGCTAGTGACATACCCTCTTGATTATTACCTGCATAATAGCTAATTTCTAAGTAAAACCCGCGAATATCGGCAAACCCTTTGGGTATTATTTTAAGGATTTATCTTCTATATCTACTAACTGGAGGGTAACTTTCATTATCGAGTCGGGGTTGATAGACATTGAATTTATTCCTTCTTTCACCAGAAATTCAGCAAAATCAGGATAATCGCTAGGCGCTTGACCGCAGAGTCCAATATGGCGGTGGTTTCTTCTAGCTCCCTGGATAGCCATGGAAATCATCTTCATCACTCCAGGGTCTCGTTCATCGAAATCGTGGGCCACCAATGCTGAGTCACGGTCAACCCCTAATACCAGTTGGGTCAGGTCATTGGATCCGATGGAAAAGCCGTCAAATAGCTTGCTGAATTCATCAACCAGGATGACATTATTTGGAATTTCGCACATGATATAGACCTGAAGCCCGTTTTCTCCCCGTTTCAAGCCATTCTTTGCCATCTCAGCCAGAACCCTTTCACTCTCATCCAACCGCCGGCAAAAGGGGATCATTATGATGAGGTTGTTCAACCCCATCTCTTCTCGAACCCGTTTCATCCCCCTGCACTCTAGCGCAAAGCCTTCCCTGTATCGTTCGTTATAGTAGCGAGAGGCACCGCGAAAACCTATCATGGGATTCTCTTCCACCGGTTCGAAGTAGCGTCCACCTATGAGATACGCGTATTCATTAGTTTTGAAGTCACTCATGCGTACGATAACAGGTTTCGGATAGAAAGCTGCTGCGATGGTCCCAACACCATGAGCCAGTTTTTCCACAAAGTAGTCCTTTTTATCTTGATAGCCGAAAGTAAGCTCGTCCAATTGTCTCCGTTCCGCTTCATCCGTTATTTTCTCAGGATGGACGAGAGCCATAGGATGAACCTTTATGTAACTGTTGACAATAAACTCCATACGCGCCAGACCAACACCGTCATTGGGGATCTTGGATAGGGAAAAGGCTTGTTCGGGATTGCCAAGGTTCATCATAATCTCTGTTTTTGGCCGCCGAAGATCCTTGAGGCTGAGGCGTTCGACATGAAACGGGAGAATACCTTCATATACTATGCCTTGATCGCCCTCGGCACAGCTTACTGTCACTTCCTGTCCCGTATGGATTTTTTCCGTAGCATCGCCAGCACCGACCACCGCCGGGATACCGAGCTCGCGGCTGACAATAGCTGCATGGCAGGTCCTGCCACCCCTGTTGCTTATAATAGCAGCCGCCGTTTTCATTACTGGTTCCCAGTCCGGGTTGGTGCTATCTGACACGAGTATCTCCCCCGGTTTGAACGAAGCAAGCTGGGACACTCCGGTGATTACATGGCTTTTACCACTGGCAATCTTTTCACCTACACCCTTACCTGACGTCAGTATTGAGCTTTTCTTATCCATGTAATATGTCTCCAGGATATCCAGGGCTTTCTGTGACTCAACTGTTTCCGGTCGAGCCTGAACTATGAATAGCTCGCCAGTTATTCCATCTTTTGCCCACTCGATGTCCATTGGTCGGGATTCTCCAGTTTCTCCTGAATAGTGGTCTTCTATCTTAAGCGCATAGCTGGCCAGTGTCAGGATCTCATCATCAGTGATACAGAACCGTCTACGGTCCGTCTCTGGGACGTCCATGTTTCGTGTTAGAACCTTTGAGTCACCTATGCCATAAACCATTTTGATGGACTTACCCCCAAGGTTTTTCCTGATTATAGCCCTGCAGCCTTTTCTGTAAGTCGGTTTGAAAACATAATACTCGTCAGGGCTGACAGCCCCCTGGACAATATTTTCTCCCAGTCCATAGGATGCAGTAATGAAAACCACGTCACTGAAGCCCGTCTCCGTATCAATAGTAAACATCACGCCGCTGGTGGCCAGGTCAGAGCGTACCATCTTCATAATACCTATAGAAAGGGCTACCTGGAAATGGTCGAAGTTGTTATCAATACGATAGGATATTGCCCGATTAGTAAAGAGCGATGCGAAGCATTTGCTGCAGGCCTCTCTCAGGGCGGGATATCCGCTTATGTTTAAATAAGTCTCCTGCTGACCGGCAAATGAGGTCGTGGGGAGGTCTTCTGCTGTGGCTGAGCTACGTACTGCAACATCCGTGGCTGGACCGTATTCCTTGCAAAGCATGTCATAGGCAGCCCTTATTTCAGCCCAGAGGTCATCGGGAATGCCGGCACCCAAAATCAAATCGCGAGCTACTTTCCCTCGTTTCATAAGGTCAGCCAGATTGGTCTTGTCCAGATCCAGCATGGCATCCTTGAGTTCGTCAAGAATTCCGGCAGATTCCAATACATACCAGTATGCCTTGGCAGTTACCGCAAACCCATTCGGAATTTTGACTCCCCGGCTTGCAAGCTCACCGTACATCTCTCCCAGAGATGCATTCTTACCCCCAACAATGGGAATATCTCCAATCTTGATCTCTTCAAACCAGCGGATATATCTAAGATCTTGTTTCATATTATTCCCCCCTCTACTGTTACATTTCTAGCTTATTGTGGTGATTGTTTCTTGGCCTTGAGCTTTCTTGCCTCCTGAGCCTCGGCTATCGCCTGCTCTTTAGCAAAGTAGGTTTTCTTTCTCGTTTGGTCTCTAGCTAATTGCTCAATATCCTTAGTAGCTTGCTTCTCCGCTCGCTTGGTTTTCTTTGCTTTCGAATCCTTTTCAGCCGCCTCTTCTCTAATTAAATAGACCTTCTTTCTCCCCTGCTCCTTGGCTAGTCCCTCGGCTTCCTCTTCAAGGCGCTTTTCCTTTCTCTCGGCCTCTTTTAGTGACTGTTCTTCTTCGTCTGTCATAGTTCCACCTCTCAACATTGAATAATCATAGAACCGGCCACAAATCATTTTGTCGCGGTAACTTTTTTATTTGGGCTATCGCTTACCATGTCTATTTGTATTAAAGCACGTGTACTATGGCAACTACAACTCTGCTCTTCCACCTAGCAGAAAATATTAATGTATTCTCTGGAAAAGAAAAGAGGGGTGGCCTGGGCCACCCCTCCCTCAACAACCTAAATGACCTGGGACTTTAGGTCTTGATATGCTTCTCTTGTTTACCCTCTGTAAGACTTGCTCTGATTTCGATCTTTTTAGCCTTGGACTCTTCAGCCTTGGAGAGTCTCAGTTCTAGAACACCGTTTTCAAAGGTTGCCGATATCTTGTCTTCCTTAACAGGGAAAGGAAGGGTTTTTGTACATTTCAGACATTAGGCTATAAACATTTCACTTGTGCTTGTTTTTTTACCTCATTACACAGAATGACGGTTTGTTACCTAACAACGTTACATTCTGCAACGCTGAAAGAATACTATAAGCTTGAAATAAGTAAACTTTACACGTCCGGTTGCCAACATTTTGCCAACATACTTGATAACACAGATCGGCAGTTCATACAACTATAAGGTATGAAAGCCAAGCCAGTTGCCGATAGAGTGATATTAAAAATCACTTGCTGAAAAGGGCTGCGAATAGTATCTTCAATCTCTTAATCAGCAGGTTACAGGTTCGACTCCTGTGCGGCTCACACTCAAATCCCGCATCTTTGACAACATTTTGACAACCGTTTGACAACATCTTTACAACGTCCTCTGGCTTCAATAACCCCGGTAATATCAACCGGTCGAGGCTATCAGCGGCTGATTCTTGCATACCGGGCATTACGTGGCCGTATGTATCCAGCGTAAAGGCGACACTGGCATGGCCCAGCCTCTCGCTGACCACCTTGGGGTGTACGCCGGCCTTTAATAAGAGCGAGGCATGGGTGTGTCGCAGGTCGTGGAAGCGGATGTGGGGCAGTCCCTTAAAGCGGGCAGGGGCAGGAACTAAACGGGCTGATTGCGTTTACATTAAACTACTAGCGGTGACTCTTGTAAAGCGCTTGGATATGGAGAATCTTAAGGAGAAAGCATTATCTTTTAACAACAGTGCTTCACACCTGTGTATACTTGCCCCTTAATATCTTGAGGCAAATAGATATCTCGCTATCATCAATGCCTTTCAGAAGGGGCAAATGATTATTAGTTAAGTCAGACATTTGCTCTGTCGAGACAAACCGGCAAATGCATACGATGTTGTATCGTCCGTCAGTACTTGATGCCCAGGTCACCTCTGGCCAGCTTGTGATAGTTGCCATAGCCGTGCCTAAGCTACGGGGCGGTATCTTCAGACATAATACCGCTGTAATAGGGTACCCGACACCTCCAGGGTTCACAACTCCAACTATTTTAAGCTCTCCACTTTCTAGAAGCGCCTTGATCCTGCGGCGGACAGTGCTCGGGCTTGAGTTGAGCTTTGCAGCAAGGCTCTGCTTGGATTGCAGGGCATCCTGTTGCAATAACCGAATCAATTCTTGGTTAAAATTTGAGAGCATACAGAATATAGTATAAAGATTCAGCTCTTTCTAGTCAAATTTTGGGCGAATTTGTCCAAAAGTTGGAGAGATAAGCCTTGTACCGGGATTTTGCTGGAGAGTATAATGGGTGAGGTAGTTTTTAAAATTGCATAGTAAGAGGAGGTTTTGTATGTCGCTGAAGAAAATTTCAAGTTTCCTTGTGAGTACCTGCCTGATTTTGCTTGTGGTGTCGATGGTAGCTTGTAGTACTCCACCCCAAGATGACACACCTGAGAATAACACAATTGAGATTGGCGTTCTAATAGCCCTGACTGGGTGGTTCTCAAGCATGGACATGATGGAACTTGAGGAGACTCAGGTTGCCGTTGACCTTATAAATGAGCAGGGTGGAATAACAATTGGAAGTCAAAAATATCAGGTTGTACTCGTCCCCGAAGATATAAAAAGCTCCCTCGACGGCTGCACGGCTGCAGCTAACAAGTTGGCTTACGATAAGGGCCTTAAGTTCGTAACTGGTCCTGCTGCCTTCTTCTCAACTGCTTCGTCCCCCATACTTGAAGCGGCCGAGGTTTTGCACGTGTCAGCGTACAATCTTTTATTACCTGGAGAGATAGGACCAGACGTACCCTACGGGTTCATTGCCCATAATTCTGTTGCTGGGGGTTCCATCGCTATGGCCAAGGCTTTCAAGAGTGAATTTCCTGAAGCCAAAACAGCTTGTGTAGTTATGCCTGATGATGGCGCGATACCTTTTGCCAAGCCAGTGGCTAAGAATGCTTTGGAAGAAGTTGGGATAACGATGGTAGGCGACGTCGTCGGCTTTCCTATGGAGATGGTAGACTTCAGCCCTATCGCTGTTGCCGTAAACGCCTTGGATACCGACATAACATTTGCCGTAAGTGGTACGTCGTATCATGCCTGCAATACCGCTAAGGCTTTGCGCGAGTCGGGAAACCTCAAACCTTATGGTGGTGCCGTTGGTGCCAGCGTATCCGACATAGCTTCCATTGCTGGTGCTGAATTGACAACCGACATACTCAGTAACGCCATGTTAGCCACAAATCCCCATAACCCTCCACAAATGCAGGAGATAATCGATACACTTCGGGAGCAACGGGGAGAGGAAAGATCAGTCTTTTTCCATCAAGCTAACGCTGCATGGGTTCTGATGAAAGCAATCGAGGCTGCCCAAAGCCTAGACCCGACAGTGGTAAAAGAAACGCTTGAAAGCATGGGCACGATAGATACTATCCTAGGTGAGGGAACAATCTGTGGAAGTGAAACTTTCGGCATTAACCATGCGGTAGCGCACCCGCAACAATACCAATTGATAGTAAATACTGAGGAAGTTAAAGGTGGTTGTATCTACGACGTATACATCCCTTAGCTTAAGTTTTTAATAGAAATTCTGGGGGCCTCTCCGAGGGGGATACAGGTGATTTGATTACTTTCAGTTGTCTGTATCCCCTTAAGTTGGGCCGTTTGTTTGTTATGGTGGTGGGAGCAGGAAGTTTGCCCGGCAGCTTGGCGGGGCTTATTTTTTATCCGCCTCTCCAATCAATATTGTTCTAACCGGCTGGCTATAAAAGGCGGCTAAGCAGAACTCGCTTAATGTTCGTCTCAGGTAGAATAGTGCGGTATCGGGCAGAATCGATGATACACCTGATAACCTCCAAGACGAAAACAAAAGAGTTATAGAAAAATGGAGCAGATTGTAGCCACTATCGTAAATATATTCGTATTATCGTCCGTCTACATCCTAGTGGCAATAGGGTTCTCCTTCCTTTTTAACGTCCTCAACGTCTTCAACCTCGCACACGGTGCCATATATATGTTAGGTGCTTATGTTTCCTACGAGGTTGCTTCCGTCCTTGGCCTAGGCCCATGGGTTGGGTTATTAGCGGCTACATTCACACTAGCTTTATTTGGCATCTTTTCCGAGAGAGTCTTCTTCCGACCTTTCATGGGTGATTTAAACAGCACCATCATAGTGTCCATCGCAATCATATTAATATTACAGACTGCAGTAAATATTGCTATGGGAGACAAAATATTAGCGTTGCCTCCTTTCTTAACAGGCGTGTTAAAAACCGGACTCGTTTCGATCACTTGGCATAGAGTGATGACATTCATAATGGGTATTGTCCTGCTTGTGATGACGCTATGGTTCGTCAACCGTACAAGATGGGGCCTGCAGATGCAGGCTATCGCCCAAGATTTGGAAGGTGCGGCCTTGCAAGGAATCGATGTTCGCCGTATTTCTATTATAGCTTGCGTTGTTGCATTTTCCCTGGCCGCTATTGCAGGTTGTCTTATGGGTGCTTATTTAAGTCTGACCCCCTTTATGGGGGATTACATTTTAAGTAAAGTGCTCATTTTAGTTATCTTGGCTGGCGTGGGGAGCATCAGCGGTGTCTTTTATACGGGGCTTATTTTAGGTGCTATGGATTCAACTATGCCCTTACTTATCGGCGGCGCTGCCAGTGAAGCTGTTACCATCACAGTTGTCATCATTATTTTTCTTTTCCTACCTAAGGGATTCTTTGGCCACGAAGCGTAATAACTAAAAGGAATTACATAGCATGAACGGTAGTAAAACACCCGCACTGGCTGGATCAAAGAGAAGACTATTTAAGGGTGTCATAATCACATTGCTGGTGGTCATTGTAGGCCTCATCCCAATATTTGTAGAATCGCCCTACTACTTGCATATTCTTATATTGACTTTAATATATTTCATTGCTTCTGTCAGCTTTAGGACGATAATGCTCTCAGGTCAATTTCCACTCGCCCACGCCGCTTTCATGGGCCTTGGTGCTTATGCGGCTGGCATAACATCAAGATGGCTTGGCTGGCAACCATGGCTGACTATCCCATTCGGGGCACTGTTAGCGGCAGGGATAGGTATTCTAATAGGATATCCTTTCGCCAGACTGAGGGCTTTGTACTATGCGATGGTAAGCCTATTCTTCGGGATAGGCGTATTACAGATAATTTATGCATTCGGGAGGTGGACTGGTAGCTACGGCGGTTTGGCCCCCATTGAACCTATGTTTACCGGGCCCAACGCAAAGATATGGTATTTCTATTTCTTTTTAGCATTGACCTTGTTCAGCCTTATCGCCCTCTACAGATTTGAGTCTAGCCGCATCGGCGTAACTATGAAGGCTATTGCACAATCCCATTTGGTCGCCGACAGTGTCGGTATCAACGAAGCGAAATACAGAATTCTTGCCGTAGGCGTGGGGTGTTTTTTTGTTGGGCTTGCAGGTTCTACCTACGCTCATTACAATTTAGTTGCATCACCCAGCAGCTTTAATTTGAATGCAACGCTGTGGTTCGCAATGTACGTACTGGTAGGTGGTGTACGAAGCTTTGCGGGGCCGATTGTCGGGACTGCTGTACTAATTCTACTCCCAGAGTTTGTTCGCGAGATGCAGATGTTTACCCCATTTGTTTCAGCGGCTATACTTCTAATAATGGTCTACTTTATACCAGGTGGCCTCGTCAGTTTGCCGAGTATGTTTATTACGCTATTAAGAAAGCGGAAAAAATCTGAAGGGATAGCCCATGTTACTGGAAGTTAAAGGCCTAACCAAGAGGTTCGGCGGCTTAATAGCTGTTAACAACTTTGATATATCGGTTGACCATGGAGAGATTATGGGGCTGCTCGGCCCCAACGGAGCAGGGAAGTCCACCATATTTGACCTGATTACTGGTGTAACCCGACTTAATGAGGGCAGCGTGATATTTAACGGGAAAAATATCACCGGTAAGAAGCCTTACCAGGTGGCTGAAGAGGGGATAGGCCGTACTTTCCAGCTCAACCCGCTTTTCGGCGAATTTACGGTGCTAGAAAATGTTATTGCTGCTTGTCATCTGCACCCCAAGTCGAGTTTGTTGGGTACCTACTTTAACAGTTCTGCTTATCGCTATAACGAAAAGGTCATTGTGGAGTATTCACAGGAACTCCTGCGTATCGTTGGGCTGGAGCACATTAAGGATGAAATAGCCAAAAACCTACCTCACGGATATCAAAAGATGTTGGGCGTAGCCAGAGCTTTAGCGACTCGACCCAAGCTGTTGTTAATGGACGAACCTTTAGGAGGGATGAACCCTTTAGAGATTAATTTCAGCCTAAAAGCAATAGAGAAGTTGCGCGAGCAAGGGTTAACTTTTCTTATTGTAGAACATAACATGCGGATTTTGAAACTCTGCGAACGCATCGTAGTCATCAGCTTCGGAGAGAAGATCTTTGAAGGTTCGTCTAAACAAGTTACGGAAAACACGGATGTAATCGCGGCATATTTTGGGAGTCAACATATTGCTTAGCGTAAAAAGCTTAACGGTGCATTATGGCAAGTCAATAGCGTTAGATAATGTTTCGCTACATGTTGCTAATGGGTCCGTAGTCAGTATTATTGGGGCTAACGGCGCTGGTAAAAGCACCATTTTAAGAGCTGTTTCCGGATTGAAGAAATTGACCTCGGGTGAGATATGGTTTATGGACAGTAGGATAGATGGTATTAATACCTTAGAAATTGTAAAAATGGGGGTTGTTCATATTCCCGAGGGGCGGCACCTATTTCCCTACCTCAGCGTTTTAAACAACCTTAAGCTGGGTGCTACCCTGCGTAAAGTTGCGGATGTAGACCAAGCCCTAGAATATGTCTTCCAACTCTTCCCAAGGCTGTCGGAAAGATGCAGTCAAAAAGCGGGAACATTGAGCGGTGGGGAGCAGCAAATGCTAGCCATTGGCCGCAGTTTAATGGCTAAACCCAAGTTGCTGCTTATGGATGAGCCTTCGTTGGGGCTCGCCCCCGTGATGGTTGAACAATTGGGAGAGGTGATACAAAATATCAACAGGGTTGGAGTAACCATTCTATTAGTGGAGCAGAATGTTAATTTGGCACTTGGTGTAGCCAGTGATGGGTATGTGTTGCATGTCGGTAAAGTCGTTTTTGAGGGGGATATTAGACAGCTACAGTCTAGTGATATAGTGCGAGAGGCTTTTTTGGGAGGTGGGGATGCATAGCTATGAATAGCCGACCTGCCCCAATAAAGGATAGCGCTTCTTAAGATACAAGAGGCTCACACTCAAATTCCCACTTCTTGAGGAATCCGGGCCAATCTTTGCGACATTTCTATGCGGCTGCTATAGTTTATGCAGTAACCATTAATAAACTGTGAAAAACCGCGAACTTTGACCCACCCGGGAAACGAATAAGCTACCATTGTCGCAGAATCATTAGAGAGGAGCGGCAATGGCATACAAGGAGGTTTCCCGGGTGGAGATTACAGAAGTAATTCGGCAATGGCAGGCAGGACGTTTGCGAGCCTGGATGGGATAAACCAGGAGCTTCGGAGCTGGTGTCTCAAGATGGCCGGACTGCGTATTCACGGTACTACTAGGAAGCGACCTTTTGAGGTATTTCAGGCAGTGGAGAGGGCGGCGCTGATACTGCTGCCCGCAGAGCCGTTTGAAATTGCCACCTGGGTCAAGGCTAAGGTGGGCCGCGCCACGTTGAGAAATGGGGTACGCTCAAATAGGAGGTTCTTAGCCCCCCCCCACTAGGACAAATGCTCCGGAAAGAGGAATAATTCTGGTAAAAAAAGTCCGGATTCGACTGTTCCCCTAGGTAAGTTTGTAGATTCCGGAAAACTATTGAAACCTTCTTGCAATTTAGAACACTGCTTGGTAAACTAAACAAAATATTGTTTGGAGGGATAGTCCATGGAGATTAGATTCAACACACACGGGCTGGATTCACTAGCCACGAAAGTCTTTTTCAGCAACGAAGATGGTTTTGAAGTTGCCTCCGTAATCGTGACCGGCAAGACCGATGCCGTTCTTCTTGATGCCCAGTGGACACTATCAAATGCCTATCGAGTTATCGCCGAAATACTGGAAACAGGCAAATACCTGAAAACTATTTATATTACTCATGCCCATCCTGACCATTACTTTGGAGTTGGCACCATTGCGGAGGCTTTCCCCAAAGCTCGGGTCATAGCAATCCCTTCGGAAGCCCGTATAATCAACAAGCAGTTTTTCGGTAAAATCGAACACTGGGAAAACGTCATCGGACCCATCAACGTACCCAGAAAAACGGCTAAAATTGAGCCACTTACCGAAAACTACTTCGAACTGGAAGGACACCGCATCGAGATTATCCCGGAAATAATGGGGGACATGAAATACAACACAGCGGTCTGGATACCCTCGATAAAAACCCTGTACGGGAGCGACGTTCTTTTTAACCAGGCGCACCCCTTTACCTGCGAGCTTACCGCCGAAGAACGCAAGCAGTGGATAAAGGACATCGAGCGTTTAGAGAAATTGGGTGCCGACGTTATCATCCCCGGCCATCAGAAACCGGGAATGCCTTTCGACTCCAGTTCTTGCAGTTTCACCAGGGATTATCTTATCGCTACTGATGAGGAACTGGCCAAAACGGATGATGTTGCCGGTTTCTACTACGCCATGGTAAAACGCTTCCCCGATGCCAACCTCTTTATCAGCAACGAAATGAACACCAATGTGTTCAAAGGGGGATTGGACTGGAACTGGCGGGAAGATTGAGGCATGGTTATTGACTAGGCTAATGATACACCTCTAAAAATAGCTCATGGCCGACTCCTCCATTCCCTGTGGCCTAACTATAGCTTATTCCTCAGTCCAGTTCTAACGGGGTGCATTCCAAAAAAGATCCCTAAGAATACATTGGCTCTATTTTTGACGGTTACTGTCAGGTATAGCTTCCCGCAATATAAGCGATATAAGATAGTTGACTCCTACAAGATAGAATGGGGGTCTTTAGAGAGTTATCCCCAATTTGAAGATCATCCCATGATTAATTGTTGGAATGTAAGAGACGAGCTCTATATCTACAAGCTGAGGGAAATAGGGGGGAGTCAATAAGTAATTGCTACAGGGCCAGAAAGAGCTGTTTTTTCTCAAACAAAAGTCCGGGGACCGTCCTGAATGGGACTGTTGTCAATCAGCGAAATGGGGCACTTTTTAAACCGAACACTTTGGCATGATCAGCCATATCTCTGGTGCCAATCTTCGTGGGCTTGGCCATTGGCATTGCTGTTTCCCAGCCAATTCTTTTTGCTGTGGCTATCATTTTAGCCGCGTTCTCTTTTTCTTCTCTTGGTCTGATTTTATCGGCTGCACCTACCAGCATGCCCAGCACTACTATGACGCTCTCTGCACTGGTCAAGTTCCCTGTAGTGTTCATCAGCGGCATCTTCATCCCTCTGGCACAGCTGCCGGCATGGGGAAGAGGAATCGCCTACATTTCGCCGCTGACCTACTTCACCGACATCGCTCGCCGCTGCATCCATGGGCAAAGCTACCTGCCGGTTGCCCTTGATTTCCTGGCTCTAGCGGGATTCGCGGTGCTCTTCCTAGTTCTGGCCATGAAACTGCATCAGTAGACCATGCCAAAACGGGTGTGAAACAATCTCTGGAGGTAAGTGAGATGAAACCAGAACAATTTGAGGGATGCAAGCAACAAAACAGGTACGAATGGTTCATGCAGACCGCGCTCGTTGCACAATCTAGCGTTTTGTGCAACTTTCAGACGAGAACTTCATCATCACGCCACTCAACTACGCTACTTGACCAGACACGCCTGACCGCCTTTTCCAGCACCGCCTGACGTGGTTCGGGTATGTCGAGCAGAGGTGGCAGGATTGCACCATCAAGCCTGGCCAGAAAGGGACACTGCTTTTGTAGCAGCAATATTGTAGTTTGCGCACCACCGTAAACTGTAAAGTCTAGCGTCGAGGCATGAGGTTTGAGATGTTCCTGGATGTGGCCACAAACCCGAGTCAGAAAATATTCGATCTGCTTTTCCCGGTGTCTCCGAAATCGCTGCTGTGAACTGCCGCCTTTTTTGTGTCGCCCGTGGATAAGCCCGGTTCCAACCTTACTGGTGACCAGACTTTCACCCTCAGAGAGCCCGATGGCATATGCCCCCAAACGTATTAGAATCAAGGCAACCCTGAACTTGCGTTTGAGCAGAGAACACAACGGCTCAACAACATAACCCCGCGCTAAGTATTCTGCCCTTATCGGAAATGGTGGTACAACTAGACGTGTTTGGGAAGGGCTCCCAAAAATGACCGCCCCCGTTTTTGAAGCGGCAGCGAGTTCGGCTAATTCCGGTGGAATGGCTTGCGGGTCAAGCACCTTTTCCAGTAAATTTCCAACCTCTTGTAAAGTCAAGCCAGACGGTATGTACAGGGACTCAGCCGGGCCACCGGTTGCCTCCAGTTCAGCAAGGAAAGTGAGCATCTTTAGCCTGCTCAGGAAGAACCGTTTTGAAACTTGCATCGTAAGAAATACCTCTGCCTTAAAAACCTATAGCCCAACAACGGTGGCTCCATCGCCACCTTCGCCCCTCACCCCGGGACGGAACGACTTAACCAGGGGGTGAGAGGCCAGCAGCTCTCTGACGATTTTACGTACCGCGCCGGTGCCAATGCCATGAATAATACGTACCTCGCTCAAATTGGCCAGAGAGGCGGCATTCAGGTAGCTGTCAAGTGCCCACTCCACCTCATCGGCCCGTTTCCCCCTCAGGTCAAGCTCCATCGAAACCGGCTGTGACGTCACCGGCCTTTTAACCGGGATGAATTCCGCGGGTGCTGTGCCCGGGGTCACTTTTGCCTTTTCCACGCTATTTATACTGAGCCTGAGCTTTACCTGTCCGGCCTGGACTTCAACCTGTTGTGTCTCCTCCGATATCGAAAGCACTGTCGCCACAAGGTTCGCTTCTCTCAGCCGGACCATGTCGCCTACCGTGATTCCGCCCGCGTCTTCTGTATCATCACCGATTTCTCTTGCCTTTGGCTGCCATACCTCCGTTTTCAGCCTCTCCTTTGCCAGTGCCGCCGCCTGCCGGGCCTGTTCTATCCCCTGCTTGCTCTGCTCCTTGCGCAAAGCCGACGCCGCTTGCCGGATTTCCTTAATTAAATCAGCCGCCTCACGGACAACCCTGTCCCGGTTCTCTTGAATAGTCTTTCTTTCTTCCTCCGCCAGCCGCCGCCGTTCGTTTTCTAATTCAATATTACGTCGTGCCGTCTCGTCTGTCTTTCTTTTCAGATCATCACGGAGGGCTTCAATTCCATGCTTTTCCTCAAGCAAATTGGCTAATAGAGCCTCCATCTCCTCGCTACCTTTCGTCAGCATCTCTCTCGCCCGGGAGACAATATCGGGGGACAAGCCCAGGCGAGCAGCGGTAGCCATGGCGTTACTGCCGCCGGGTATACCTGTTGTCAGGTGGTAGGTAGGCGCCAGCGTAACCGGGTCAAAGTCAAGCGAGGCATTTTGTAGCCCGTTCGTCGTATGCGCAAAAGCCTTAAGATCGCTAAAGTGTGTGGTGGCTACGGCCATTGTTCCACGAGATAAAAAGTAGAGCAAAATAGAGCGAGCCAGGGCTGAGCCTTCCGCCGGGTCAGTGCTCGTACCAAGTTCATCGAGAAGCACGAGACTCCTTCCTGTAGAGCTTTTAATGATTCGCACGATATTACCGATGTGCCAGCTAAACGTTGAGAGTGTTTTTTCAATGCTCTGCTCATCACCGATGTCGGCAAATACGTCATCAAAAACCGGAATACGGCTTTCCGCTGAAGCCGTAATGGGTATGCCGGCTTGTGCCATTAAACTGAGCAGGCCGATTGTTTTCAGAGCCACCGTCTTACCGCCGGTATTGGGCCCCGTAATTACGAGTATAGAGAAGTCCTGCCCTATCTCCACAGAAAGAGGCACCGCTTTTTCTGCCAGTAACGGGTGTCTGGCTTCGACAAGTCTCAGCACATGAGCCGGTTCATCCTCAAGATTACTCCCGTCTTTGTTGAATGTGGTAAGGACAGGTTCGGTAGCCCTGGCTTTCCTGGCATACTTTGCCTTAGCCACTGCCAGGTCTAGCTCGGCTGTCAAAGCCACGCCCTGAGATATTTCGATTTCGTAGGTTCCCACCTCAGCACTTAAGCTTGACAGAATCCTTTCAATCTCATGGTTTTCTTCTACCACCAACTCCCGTAGCGTGTTTCCCAATTCTACGGTCACCCACGGCTCGACGAATACCGTAGCTCCGCTGTTGGAAACATCGTGAACGATGCCCTTTATTTCTTTGCGGTGTTCAGTCCTGACGGGGATAACATACCTGCCTTCCCGCTCGGTAATAATAGGTTCCTGGACTACCGTATGTCCTCTGGGTGACTCCATAGTGACCTTCAGCCGGTCTAATAACTGCTGACGCACCTGTCTCCGTTGCCGTCTAACTGCAGCCAGCCGGGGAGAGGCGCTATCCAGCACTTCGCCGTTTGACGCCAGGCAACTGGCGATGTCTTTCTCCAGCTGACGAAGCTCAACTATACCACTGGCATTATTCCAGAGTAACGGGAATTCCCCTGACATTTTTTCAAGATTGACCCGCAGCTGGCACATGGCAGCCAGAGTCTGCTGAATTTCCAGAAGGCCTTGCGGTTCAAGAACCTTACCCCGCGCGGCCATCTTTACCGCTTCTCGAATGTCAAAGGCTCCTCCAATAGAAAAGGAGGGCTCCAGCGATAGGAGACGGCGTGCCTCGGCCGACTGCCTCAGCAGCAGAAAAATCCGTTCGTAATCGTAAAGCGGCTGCAGATTAAGAGCTAATTCGCGGCTGGCGGAAAATGAGGTAAAACCGGCCACTATTTCACATATCTGCCCAAAACCAAGCATTTCCAGGCTTTTGCTATCCAAGGCACCTCTCTCTCTTTCGGCAGATACATTATAACATGGCATACAGGAAGTCAGGACACCTGTCTGGACTGGGCATTTTTTAAAACCAATCTGCATACCGCACTATGCAACTCCAGCCCTCCCCGACTGTGTGGTATGATAGACCACGATGTTCAGGTTAAACTACGAAACCCTGGTAGACCCTTTGTTGAGAGACATCAGGAAATTTGCCCCTGAATTCT
>Ga0315543_1000376_pt1 | contig 55263 bp, 51 predicted proteins | sample SalMarSW160210MG_2_FD_203098 | JGI IMG/M metagenome (GOLD analysis project Ga0315543, IMG submission 203098) | Salt marsh sediment microbial communities from the Plum Island Ecosystem LTER, Massachusetts, United States - Salt Marsh Sediment SW1601-210 ... | reverse complement strand
CTTCCAAGATGTCCAGCATCTGCTTGGTGCCCCAGCGGCACGGGATACACTTGCCGCAGGACTCAAGCTGCGTAAAGGTCAGGAAATACCGGGCTACGTCTACCATGCAGGTATCTTCGTCCATGACCACCATGCCGCCCGACCCCACGATGGAGCCGGCGGCCGCCAGCGATTCGTAATCGACCGGCGAATCAAGGAAGCTGGCGGGCAGGCACCCTCCCGATGGCCCGCCTGTCTGGACGGCCTTGAATGTCTTGCCATCGGGGATACCACCACCGATGCCCTCGATGATTTCTCGCAGAGGGATTCCCATCGGTACCTCGATGAGGCCGGTGCGGTTGACCTTTCCCACCAGCGAGAAGGTCTTGGTGCCCCTGCTTTTTTCCGTACCCAGGCTGGCGTACCAGTCCGCCCCCTTCTGCATAATGGCGGAAACGTTGGCCCAGGTCTCCACGTTGTTAATATTGGTCGGTTTGCCCCAGAGTCCGGAGGTGGCCGGGAAGGGGGGTCGGGAGCGGGGCATGCCCCGGTTGCCTTCAATAGAAGCCATCATCGCGGTTTCCTCACCGCAAACAAAGGCTCCGGCGCCTTCCTTTATCTTGAGGTGGAAGTTGAAACCGGAACCCAGGATATTATCGCCGAGGAGACCGCAATTCTCCATCTGCTTGATGGCTAGTATAAGCCGCTGAATCGCCAGGGGGTACTCGGCCCGGATGTAAATATAGCCCTCGGAAGCCCCGATGGCGTGGGCGCCGATGAGCATCCCTTCCAGGACGGCGTGGGGGTCTCCCTCCAGGACGGCCCGGTCCATGAAAGCCCCGGGGTCGCCTTCATCGGCGTTACATATAATATATTTCTGAGTGCCGGGGGCATCGTGGCAGAACTGCCACTTGAGTCCGGTGGAAAAACCGGCGCCGCCGCGACCTCTCAGTCCCGACTTCTTAATTTCGTCGATTACCTCCTGCTGTTTCATCCTCAGCGCTTCGGCCAGCCCATCGTAACCGCCGCAGGCAAGATAATGGTTGATATCGGTGGGGTCGATGTTACCGCAGTTGCGCAGGGCGATGCGTACCTGGGGTTTGAGGACGGGCAAATCGAACAGCCCTGGTATTCCATCGATGCTGCCTTCGCCGCGGGTGCCCAGGGCGAGGTCGGGGCGGGGGTTATCACCCGCCAGATAGTCCCGGACGATTTCGGACATAAGCTCGGGCGTAAGGTTCCCGTAAAAAACGCTGGGCTTGCCCGGCTTGGCTATCTCTATCAGTGGCTCAGCGTAGCAAAGACCGATACAACCCACCTGGATAATATCAGCCTCCATATTATTTTTATCCAGTTCTTCTTTAAGCGTTTTTAAAACATCTTCAGCCCCGGCGGCGATGCCGCACGTACCCGTACCGATTAATATGCGGGGTTTCGTGCTCGTTTGCATCGCTTTCCATTGTGAGATTGCTTGCTCTTTTATCTCATGTAAATTCATCGTATCCCCCTGAGTATCGCTACCGGTCCTGGCGACCCAGTATCTCTTTCACCTTGTCGGGCGTCAGCCTGCCGTACACCCGGTCGTTGACGACCATCACCGGCGCCAGCGCACACGAACCGAAGCAGGCGACCGTTTCCAGCGTATATTCCAGGTCCGGCGTCGTCTCGCCGTCCTTGATGCCCAGCAGCTTCTCCACTTCATCCAGTATCCGGGGTGCGCCTTTAACATAGCAGCCCGTACCCCGGCATACCTTGACGACGTTCCGCCCGACGGGTACGAATTTAAACTGCGCGTAGAAGGTGGCTACCCCGAAGACGGTGCATTCCGGCACGTCGACGAACTCCGCTATCCGGCTCATCGCTTCATCGGGCAAATAACCGAAGGCCTGCTGTACCTGCTGCAATATCGGGATTAGCTCGGCTTTATCGCCGGTAAACGATTCCAGCACTTTATCTACTTGAGCCGTTACATTACTCTGCTCTTTCTCAGCAACTGTCCCGGATGTCTGCTTGATTTCCGTTATACTCATTCCAGACCTCGCTTTACTTACCACTTTTCCTGTTGAAGACGGCACCATATCCAGGTGCTCAGTCGCTTGTCCAGTTTGCCAACCCATGATTCTATCCGGCGTAAATCGCCCGATGCCAGAGCCGCTTTCTCCTCGGAAGTAAGGTCGTAATCCTTAAGCACCCTGAGCGGGTCCTCGGCCAGCCGGGCCAGGAATTTATGGTCGTCCGCGGCCCGCCCCAGTATCTGAAGGATGGCGTCTTTGCCGGAGGCAACCTTTTCCTTCTTTATCTCAATGGGATGGGTTGACAGGTCTTTTTCCAGCTCGTCAAGCACTGTTGAGATGCTGATAAAGTTTTCGTCATGCGTGCTTTCCATATACATCGCCTCCTTTAGGCCCTTCATTTTTAAGAATAACATTCAAATAAGCTCGTTCCATCCAGCGTATGGCCTAATCTGGCCTGTCATCGTGGCCTATTATTTCACTAAGCAATTAGTGCAGATATGTAAATGCCAGCACCCATACCTTTGAACAATTCACTATTGCGGTCTATAATGGGGATAGGTGATGAAATAACTTCCGACTGAAGTATCCGGATGAACAAAATAAAAGTATTGATTGCCGATGACCATGCCCTTTTCCGCGAGGGAACACACACCATTATCGACCATGAAAAAGACATGGAGGTCGTTGGTGAAGCCAGCGACGGAGAAGAGACGGTTAAGCTGGTTAACGAATTGCATCCCCATGTCGTTCTGATGGATATCGCCATGCCCAGGGTCAACGGCATCGAGGCAACCCGGCGGATAAAAGCCGATTACCCCGCGACGGCCGTATTGATTCTTACCGCCTATGATAATGACCAGTATATCGTAGCATTACTGGAAGCGGGGGCCGCCGGATACCTTCTGAAAAACGTCAGCGGCAGCGACCTGGTAAATGCCATCCGCTCCGTATACGCCGGCGAAGCCGTACTCCACCCCGCCATTGCTCAGAAGGTCTTCAGCCGCTTCGGAGCATCCGGACGGCAGTCTGATGAGCCAGCAAAGTTAGCCGAACTCAGCGAACGGGAAATGGAGATATTGAGGCTGGCCGCAAGAGGCATGAGCAACCAGGACATCGCCGCACAACTATTCCTGAGCCGGCGCACGATACAGTCTCACCTGGCTAATATCTTCCGCAAGATAGAAGTGGGCTCCAGGACGGAAGCCGTCCTGCAGGCATTGAGAAAAGGCTGGCTGGGCCTGGATGATTTAGCATAGTACTGAATGTACTGAAAACGATAGGACTACGCTGGTGAAGAATTTTTACAGGATTCCGCATTTCTGGATTATCCTGGCCATTATGACCTTAGGAGCCCTTCTCTACTATGCCGACCGTATTCCATGGCTCCAGACGGTGTTTCCTCAGGCACCCATTCAACTCGCCCGATATTCTACTTACCGCATCCTCTCCATTATACCGGTAGCCTACGCTGCCTTCGTGTTCCGGTGGCGGGGTGGGGTGATAACGGCGGTTTTAATCAGCTTGGCACTCGCGCCGCGTGGCGTATTTTTCTCCGTTCAGGTGTCGGAGGCAGTAACCGAGACTATCGCCTTTTTGTTTATCGGCCTGCTGGTAACCTGGTTGATTCACCGGCAGCAACAGGCGGTCCACCAACTGGAGAATGCTCAGCAGGAACTACAGGCAGATATACAAATAATCAAAGATGATAAAAAGAGACTTTCCTCTCTCAACAGGATATCCAGCACCGTCTCGGAATCGCTGGAATTAAGCACCGTTTTAAGCAACGCTATCGACAATGTGGTGGATGTTATGCAGGTTGACGTTGCCTGGCTATTTCTCCTGGATGAAGGGAGCGGCGAACTCTCTCTGGCAGCTAATCACGGCTCGTCCGAGGAACTCTCCCGTGGTGTGGACAGGGTCAAACTTGGAGAGGGTTTCAACGGTCGTGTAGCCCAGTCAGGCAAACCCATGTTTGTTGAGGACGCCTCTCAGGACCCACGTCTTACGCGGGAGGTGGTCAGCAAGTTCAAACTGCGCTCCACACTTATCGTACCAATAAGTTCTAAAAGAAAGGTCAACGGTACCATCTGTATCGCAATGGGCAGCTACCGCCAGTTTCAGTCGGAAGAGGTGGAGTTGCTTACGGCCATGGGTAATCAAATCGGCGTGGCTGTAGAAAACGCCCACCTATATCAACAGCAGCAGGTTACGGCGCAGCAGCTGCGGATATCCGAGGAGCGCTACCGCGGTCTCTTTGAAAACTCCAGCGATGCGCTTTTTGTCTGCTCGACAACGGCCAGGATAATCTCGGTCAATCGCGCCGGTGAGCAACTCACCGGCTATTCGCTAAAGGAGCTGTCGGCTACCGCAATCTACGAACACTTTTCCGGTGAAAGCAAAGAAAAGGTGAGGCAACTATTTTCAGAAAAACTGGAGGAGTTGCCGGCGGGCGGCATCGAAGAAGCCCGCTTGAACAGGAAGAACGGCACCGAAGCGTTCGTCGAACTGCGGGTCAGCCCCCTGCTCAGGAGAGACCAGATAATCGGCTTGCAGGTAATTGCCCAGGACGTGACGGAGGAGAAACAGTTACGGCAGAATATGGAGTACTATATCAAACAGGTAACCAGAGCCCAGGAAGACGAAAGATTACGTATCTCCCGGGAACTTCATGATGACACAGCCCAGGTTCTAGCTACGCTCTCGCGCGACCTCGACTCTCTCAGCAAGGGCGAAAAAAAGCTGAAAAAACCCGTGGTTGAGCAACTGGGAAAGCTTCATAAAATGGCCGATTCCGCCCTCAACGGCGTACGCCGTTTCAGCCAGGACCTCAGGCCGTCGATACTGGATGACCTGGGACTGGTGCCGGCGATGGAATGGCTCATTACCGACCTTGAAAAGGGTTACGGCATGGCAACAAAAGTAGATATCAGCGGCAGACGGCGTCGGCTTACCCCGGAGATAGAACTGACCGTTTTCCGCATTGCCCAGGAAGTGTTCAGCAATATCAGGAGACATTCACGGGCTTCTTCCGTCGGGCTGAGTCTGGACTTCGGCGCCGATGCTCTGACGTTAATTATTAACGATAATGGGCAGGGTTTTAGCGTTCCCGAAAGGACGAGTGACCTTGCCCAATACGGGAAACTGGGCATAATCGGAATGCGGGAAAGGGCTCGCTTGGTCGGCGGCACCTTAATCGTACAATCGGAAAAGGGTGCCGGCACTACCGTTACCCTCAGAATCCCGAGCTAGTCTAACTTTCCATCGAGATGTTTAATTTTGCCCGTATCATGTGCGTTTAACTTACGAGCCTGTCGAAAAACTCACTTAAAAAGTTGGGTATTGGGGTTACTTTACAACCTCCAGGAATTATATAATCAGAGTGAGCACATGATTTCAGAAAGGGTAAAGTCCTATGAAAACGAGATACCGACCCTATAACCCTGAAGAAAGCTATTTCACCCTCATTGATTCCGAAGACATCAAGCAGCACAATCCACTCTTAAAGGTGATCGATTCCTTCGTTGAAGAGCACATGCGGTCAGGATGAAGATCGTGTCAGTGCGCGTGTTTTGCTGGAGTTCGGTAATTATATGTTCATGAACTCGTTCAATCATATTCCCTCCTCGGTGGATACGGTCTTCTTTACACCGGTCAGTACGTAGATTATTCTATTCCTGAGGCATTGTCAATCTTAAGAGGAGACGGACATTACATCAGCATAGATGGATTGCCTTTGCATAAAGAGACGATGCTTATACTATAAAAGAGTCGACAACATACTATGTTGTTGCCTGACTCCGAAAAAGTATCGGATTGTCGAGCTTATCAGTAAGATTGTCAGAGGTACATCCAGCGGTTCGAGCCCTGTACCGCCTACTGGACACCCGGTATCGTCCCCCTCCGTTTTACATCCCCCATAAACAAGTTATTTTAACCATTCGTCTGACTTTTTTATCCATAGTTCACTATTATTATATAGTTGACAATATTATAATAGTGTTCTATAATAAATCATACCGAGGTAAGAAGATGTCTGATTTACGTAAGAAACAGAAACAGAAACGGGAAGAAGCCATCATCGAGGCGGCGAAGGAACTGATTGGTGAAAAAGGATATCGCAATACCAGCATTGAAGAGATTGCTGAGAAGGCCGAGGTAGGCCCGGCTACCGTATATAATTACTTCAATTCGAAATCCGGCCTGTTTTTGTCCATCTTCAATAAAGAGGTTGAAACGCTTTTAAAAAACGGGGGAAAGATAATTAGCAATCCGCCAGTTGAAGCAGAAGAAGCCGTGTATAAGCTTGCGGAAACATACTTCGGTGACTTCATGGGCCGCTACAGCAGACAGTTGATGCGTGAAATCTTCGTCGCGACACTAGTCGAACAGCTTTCGGTGAGAAAAGAGATAATAGGATTGGATTATGCCCTGATGGCACAGCTCGTGGAGCTTCTGAAGATGATAAAAAGTCGTGGGCAGATCGGCCCCGATATAGAGGCTGAGGATGCGGCCTTCGTCATCTATTCCCTGATTATGACCGATTTGATGGTGTTCTTTGTCGATGATGACATGACCATGCAAGATTGTCTTCAGGCCATGAAACACCATATATCTCTATCGTTCAAGGGCTTAACTCCGTAAAACCGGTCCCGTAAGCCGGGATACGTCTATCCGAAATCGTGGAAAGGGAGGTTATTATTGATGGCTGGTAATAACGTGCAAATAGACATCAACAATGTTTCCAAGTCTTACCCTATGGGGGCGTTCAAGGTAGATGCCCTGAAGGGGGTAGACCTCAAGATAAGTAAAGGTGAGTTGTGGGTGGTACTCGGTCCAAGCGGCTCCGGGAAAACAACCCTTCTCAATCTCATCGGTGGGATTGATTCAGCGAGTTCAGGCAGGATTACCGTTGGTGCTATAGAAATAACCTCTCTTAACGAGCGAGATTTGAACCAGTACCGCCGTGAGAACATCGGGTTTATTTTTCAGTTCTTCAACCTGATACCGACCCTTACCGCCGGTGAAAATATCGAGTTGGCTGCCGAATTGGTGGATAAACCGAGGGATATTATGGCTGTGCTGAGCGATGTCGGCTTGCATGACCGTGCCGGTCACTTCCCCAGTGAGCTTTCCGGTGGTGAGCAGCAGCGGGTGGCTATCGCCCGGGCGCTGGCAAAGGACCCGCCGATTCTCCTGTGTGATGAGCCTACCGGTGACCTGGATTTTGAAACGGGCAAGCATATCCTTACGCTGATACGCACCATTAACAGGGAGAGTGAAAAAACAGTAATTATAGTAACCCACAATACCGCCATCGGTGAAATAGCCGATAAGCTCTTGCGTTTACGCAGCGGCCAGATAGTGGAAATGAAAGATAACCCCTCGCCGATTGACCCTGATGAACTTAGGTGGTAACGGTAATGAAAACACTGAGAAAGAAACTCTTCAGAGACCTTTTCGCCAACAAGTGGCTTTTCATTGCGGTTACTATTGTCATCTTCCTAGGCGTTGCCTTGTTCGGTTCATCATTTATGGCTTTCCTTAACCTTCAGAATTCCTACGATTACTCCTACGAGAAGCTTGGTTTTGCCGATTTTACCACGAAAGTGACGTCGTCACCACCCGATACCGTGAAGGAGCTCGAGCGATTACCCGGTGTGAAGGCAGTAACCGGCCGACTGAATACCGATATCGGCTTGAGTTTACCTCAGAAAGGCGGCCAGAGCCTGATTGCTACGGCTATCTCGCTCCCGCAAAACAGCCGCCCGCAGGTAAACGACCTGAAAATAGAGTCAGGTGATTATCTGTCTTCGAATGATAAGTACGGTCTCCTGCTGGAAAAGAGCTTTGCCGAATATCATAATCTCAAACCAGGCGATAGCATCCTGCTGGATGGTACGGCGGGAGAGATAGAGTTTATCACCAGCGGTATCGTTACCAGCCCGGAATATATCTTTCCGGCTAAAAGTAAAAACGAGTTCTTTGCCTCGCCAGCTACCTGGGGCGTTATCTTCTTTTCGGATGAGGTTATGTCGGAGCTTACCGGAAATAACAATATCAACGAGTTCTGCGTACTCGTCGATGAAGACGCCGATGTCGATTCTGTAATAGGCCTTTTCGAGAACGAACTGGCGCCTTTCGGAGTTGTTGAAGTGGTCACCAGTGACGAACAGCCAAGTAATGCCGGCCTGAAGATGGACCTTCAGGAGTTCGGTGAGATGGCCGAGATATTTCCCGTTCTTTTCCTGTTCGTCGGGGCCATGACGACCTTTATCCTGCTTTCCAGGATTATACAGCGGCAGCGCAACCAACTGGGGCTGATGAGGGCCATCGGCTACTCGCGCCGGCAGGTATTATGGCATTACCTTAGCTTCGCACTGGTTATCGGCATTATCGGTTCCGTGGCCGGGATAATAGCCGGATATTTACTGGCGGAATCTATTACCGATTTGTATATAGGCATGCTCGGTCTGCCCTATAAAATTACTGGATTTCACTGGATGGCTATGGAGGAGGGTGTTATTATCGGTCTGCTACCCTGTTTGATAGCCGGAATCTTCCCGGCGCTCGCTGCCTCACGCCTCCGACCTGCCGCGGCCATGCGTACACCACCTCCTGCTACCGGCAGGAAGCCGCTGATAGAGAAGATTTTTCCTTTCGTTGAGAGATTATCGTTGCTCTGGAAGATACCCCTGCGTAATATATTCCGGAACCGCCGTCGTAGTCTCTCCACCATTCTGGGTATCGTCTTTGGTACGGTGTTGATACTGGCTTCGGCAGGTTTTTTGGATTCGATAGACAGCCTGTTTAGCCTCCAGTTTGACCAGATACAGAAATATGATGCGCGTTTGAGTTTCGCCCAACCTGTATCGCAAGAGACGGCCAGCGCGGTGCTCGACTGGGACGGGGTAAATGAAGCCGCACCAATTCTCGAACTACCGGCGAGTTTGGAACATGGCAATATGTCCTTCTCGACACTGGTGATGGGAATACCGCCGGAAACAGACCTTTACGGCCTCTATACGCCGGACGGGAATAAAGAAGCCCTGGCGGAAGGGCATATCCTTTTAGCTGTGGCCATCAAGGAGAAACTCGGCGTTGAACCCGGAGGCCCCGTTACCGTTGTTTCTCCCTATTACAAGGCGGCTTTTACGGTCGATGGCTTCGTCAGGCAGCCGATGGGAAGCTTCGGCTATATCACACTGGAAGATGCCCAGCAACTGGTCGGCTCTCAGGCGGTAATAAGCGGCATACTACTGGGTATGGACGGCAGCGCGATTCCAGGGCTAAGAAATACGGCGTCTCAGAACCTGGATGCTGTGGCCGTAGAGATTACCGATGAAATAGAAAGCCAGATGATGGACTTGATGGAACTAATAGATGTCATAATGTGGATAATGCTGGGTTTCGGCGTCATACTAGCGTTGATGGTGGTCTTTACTATGATTACTATCAGCTTGGTTGAGCGCCGCCGCGAAATAGCGACGATGCGTACCCTGGGTGAAGGAAGCGGCCGTATTGCTGCGATGGTAACCATAGAGAATTTAATACTGGGAATAGTGGGACTTGTCATTGGCATACCGCTTGGTTACGCTGTTGCCGTGTATCTGATGAGGCTCGTTCAGACGGACATGTTCAGTTTCGACCTTATATTTTACAGTCGGACCTACCTGCTTACAGCCGGTATTATGATAGTTGTCATGCTAGTTTCAGAGCTACCCGGTATACTCGACCTTAACCGCCTCGACCTGGCGAAGGTTACCAAGGAGCAGGTAAGCTAAACGTAAAAATTTATTGTAAAGGTCCTGCCTATCGTAGGGCACCGCTCACCATGTTACTTTCTGAGTTAATGTGACAGAATGCAAATCTGTTGCATATCCAGGACGTCTAAAGGCGGTATCTGACTTTGGTCTACAATTGCCAAACAGGCTGAAGCTGCTGAAAATCTATCAACCCGCTCTCAGCTATATTTTCGATCTCGATTCCAGCTTCAGAAGCTGCCGCGACCGGATTCAATCCGCTGAGTTGAACAATACAAATGCGATTCATGGCTACTGGAATTTGACAAAGTGGTTCGCTGGTATCACCGAGAGCATAAACCCCACCAATGCCAGTCTCCTTCAGCAAAGCAATCTTGTCCTCGACCACTTCTCTCGTTGGTGCTGGTATTGTGCGAAAAACACCTAGTATTCTACCATTCCCGGAATTAACGGCTTCGCTAACGCTGGTCATCTTGGCGCGAATAAATTGCTCAGAGGGATCGAGTGATGTACTGGTATATTCAATTATGGCAACAAAACGTCTTGGCTCCGAATTTCTGATCTGGAGTACACCTCCAAATCTGTACTCACTAGGAATACGTGCCTGAAGAAGCACACCATTTATAACAACACCGCAAACGGTGGCTAAACCAATTTTCCCACTCGGTATGACTACTGAACCGAGTTTTTCGCCTTCTGACGCTACAGCTATTAAGTCACTAACGCATATCCCAGCTCTAAAGGCATCTTTCATTGCTAAAACTGCCCTCTCGAACTCGTCTTTGTTAATAAGTGATGTATTTATCGGTAATTGGCCGGTACGTTTTTCAGGGTCAAAGGTGGTCTGGTATGCTAACATTTCCAGCTTCTCTCGCACGAAACCCAGTTGCTGTGTTGCCAGTGCTTCCTTAATCTCTTGCCGTCCTTCCTTGGTAATCATTCTGCCGTCTCGGCCTAGTGATTGGGTATAGCCACGTAAGTCTGCTATCCTCAGGTGATATCTAACCCCCCTTTCACCTAAGAAAACTCCATCGTGCTTAAGTTTACGAGCAATGGTTGTTGACCCAAGAGGCTGGGGAGACTCGCTTAATATTTTTAAAATGGATATTATTGTTCTTTCTGAACCCGAGCCAATAGCCTGTTCCATTAGCGGCCTTTTTAGATAATCCTCGACTATTGTGATATTATTATCTCACCGCTTTAACCCCGGCATAACGCCCGCAGTTAAAGCCTTCACCCAGCCGACACCATGCGCAGCTGTCCGGCACTTCTTCCGTTATCATGAGCTGTGATTCGCACTTTCCGCAGAGGTATTCCTCACCGGGCTTCATGGGGCCGTCGCACGGCGTGATGGTCATAGGACAAAGCTGGACGCAGTAATCACATTGCTTGCAGAACTCCTCACGCATGTTGAGGGGGCGTTCCACATGTCGGTTTTTACCCCGTCCGACAAAGCCAAGAGCGTTGGCATGCCAGATTTCTGCGCAGGCGCGAACACATCGCCCGCATAAAACACAGTTGCTGTTCCGGAACGGATAGCGCACCTTTTTTACACCGCAGCGTACTGCTATATCCTGGATGGCGCGGGAATTCGGGGCCTCGGCAACCAGCAACTCGGCAATGTTATGACGGAGCCTCTTGATTCTATCCGTGTTGGTCCTGATTACCATGCCTTCCTGCACTTTCAGTGTGCAGGAGGTAGTTACCTGCGAGCGGCCATCGGTAATATTCTCGACGATACAGAGCCGGCACGCACCGATGTCCGAAAGACCCGGGACATGGCACAGGTGGGGGATACAGATGCCGTATTCTATAGCTACTTCGAGTACGCTGGACCCTTTAGGGGCTTTAATAATAGCACCATCAATGTTAACGGATACATAATGTAACATGTTTCACCTCGTTATCTAACCTGAATTGCCTCATGCTTGCACTCGCTTCTGCAAATGCCGCATTTCTGGCACAGCTCGGGATTGATTACATGCGGTTCCTTTTTTTCGCCGCTGATGGCACCATGTATGCACGCCAGCGTGCATCTTCCACAGCCGGTGCATTTCTCCGGGTCGATGGAATACTCGATGAGAGCCTTGCATACCCCGGCGGGACATTCCTTATTATTAATGTGCGCTTCGTATTCCTCACGGAAGTAGCGCAAAGTGGAAAGCACGGGGTTCGCCGCGGTCTTTCCCAGACCGCAAAGAGACGTTTGGGTAACCGTGTCAGCTAATTCTTCAATGAGGTCTAACTGTTCGAGAGTGCCGCGTCCTTCGGTGATATCAGTTATAATTTCAAGCATGCGGTCGATTCCCAGGCGGCAGGGAACGCACATGCCGCACGACTCGTCCTGTAAGAACGTAAGGAAATATTTAGCCACATCTACCATACAGGAACTTTCGTCCATGACTACCATACCGCCGGAGCCTATCATTGAGCCGGCCTCGTAAAGTACATCGAAGTCGACCGGCAGGTCGAATTTATCAACGGGTAAACAGCCGCCGGAAGGGCCTCCCGTCTGGACCGCTTTGATAGCCTTGCCATCCGTGGCCCCACCGCCGATATTGAAAACGACATCCCGTATCGGCGTACCCATGGCAACCTCGACAAGTCCGGTGTTCTTAATACGACCGGTGAGAGACAGGATTTTCGTCCCTTTACTGCCCTTTGTTCCTTTAGAAGCAAACCAGTTGGCACCGTTCAGAATTATGGAGGGGACGTTAGCCCATGTTTCTACATTGTTGAGAGTGGTTGGTTTGTGCCAGAGACCGTCAACAACAGTGTGTACATCCTTGGGGCGCGGTTCGCCGACTTTTCCCTCCAGCGAAGCCATGAGCGCAGTCGATTCTCCGCAGACGAAGGCACCTCCACCCCGGGCAACGTCAACGTCGAATGAAAATGATGACCCCAGGATATTTTCACCGAGGAGACCGAGCTTCCTGGCCTGTTGTACAGCAAATCGAGCATGTTTCACCGCCAGAGGGTATTCATTACGAACATAGATATAGCCCTTTGTGGCGCCGACGGCATAAGCGCCTATCATCATACCCTCAATGACCAGATGCGGATTGCCTTCCAATACGCAGCGGTCCATATACGCGCCAGGGTCGCCTTCATCCGCATTGCAGATGACGTATTTCTCGTCGCTCGAAGCCTCACTACACTCAGCCCACTTGCGCCCGGTAGGGAAACCACCGCCACCCCGGCCCCTTAAACCGGATACTTTGATTTCATGGATAATTTCCTCAGGAGATAAGCTATTGATAGCTTTAGCCAGCGCAGTATAACCACCGACAGCGATGTAATCCTCTATCGAGCATGGATTGACTTCTCTATTATGGGACAGTAACTGGCGGTCCTGTGCGAGGTAGAAAGGAATTTCCGACTCGGTACGGATTTTTCTCCCGGATACCGGGTCGGTATATAGCAATCTCTCTATAACCTCACCATTCTGTAGAGTTCTAGTAACGATGTCGTGAGCATCCTCGGGTGTGATGTGACAATAAAAGATATTACCCGGTTCTATGACGGCAATAGGGCCTTGCTCACAGAAACCGTGACATCCCGTCATACGTAAATGGACTGAAGAATCCATTTCCTGTGTGGTTAATTCCTGATTTATAGCCTCGATGACATCTTGGCTGTGTGACGCCTTACACCCTGTACCGCCGCATACGATAATCGTTTTATTTATCTTCTTTCTATCGAGGAGAAGCTGTTTCCCTATGACCTCCAGGTCTTCTTTCGTGGCTAGCTTTGGCATTATTGACCTCCTCTGTTTCTTCATGGCGAATCGTTTCTATAAATTTTCGTAGCTTGGCAGGAGTCATGTGGTGAAGGAATGACCCGTTTCCAGAGGCGATCGGCCCCAGAGCGCATGCCCCCAGGCAATTGACATGTTCGATAGAAAACATGCCGTCATCAGTTACATCGCCAGGTTTAATACCCAGTTGGCCCATGGCCTGGTCCAGAAGGAGTTGAGCACCACGGACATGACACGCGGTGCCGTTGCATATTGTTATCACGTATTTCCCGGTCGGCTTGAGTTTAAAAGCCTTGTAAAAAGATGCCACCCGGTAGACCTCTATAAGGGGAACGCCTAGAGTTTTCGATATTTCTCTCATGGCTTCCTCAGGTATGTACCCGTAACTTTCCTGCACGTCCTGCAGTACTTCGATTAATTGATGAGGCTGGCTGTTACGTCCTTTCAGTATAGATTCCAGTTTTGATAGATTCATGGAAACCTCCTTTGATAACTCCGAAGCAGAGATAATAGTTGACTTTACTCATTGTATAAGGTAATCTGGGGCTAATAAATACGGAATAAATACCGTTATATTGCCTATAATTTATAGGTATTTTATATATTATATTAGTACCAGTATAATGCCTATATAAAATAGGCAAAAAGGATGTTTTTGTGGCTAAAAAGAAGGTTGTATCAGATAATAAAAGTAATGATATAATGTTCCCCGATACAGAACTGGCCCGGCTCTGGCGAATTCCGTTCAGCGACGAAACCAAGCAATCAAAGGTTGAAAACGAACTTCGCGAACGAATTAAAGAACTGAACTGTCTCTACGGGGTATCACAGCTGGCCGAGCGTCACTTTAACTCCCTCGACAATCTACTGGAAGAGCTGGTAAACTTTTTACCCTACTCATGGCAGTATCCGGATATTGCGTGCGCAAGGATTGTCTTAAAAGAAAACACATACAAGAGTGCAGGATTCAAAGTAACGGAATGGCGGCAGTCGGCACGGATTTATGTTTACAGCGAACCGGTAGGCGAAGTGGCGATGTTCTATCTAGAGGAACGTCCGCCTGCCGATGAAGGCCCTTTCCTCAAGGAGGAACGCGCCCTACTGGACGCTCTGGCGGATCAGATTGGCACTATCGCCACACGCATTTCCGCGGAAATGGAATTGCAGGATATCAACAAACAACTCAGCCTGGAGCGGAAGGCCTTACAGGAGTCGAATACGGCCATTCGAACGGTTTTAACTAGGATTGAGGAGGAAAAGAATGAGATTTACCGGGATATTAAAACAAACGTTGATAAAGTCATAATGCCTATTCTGCTGGCTCTCGCCGTTGAATTACCGCAAACACAAAGCAAATATGTCGAGATGCTCAGAACGAACCTGGAGGAAATTACGTCACAGTTTGTACGGCATCTGTCAAATTCATACCATTCTCTAACACCGACAGAAATAACAATATGCAATATGATACGTAACGGTATGAGAACCAAAGAAATAGCCCAGATTAGAGGGGTGTCTATGGCAACCATCAATCGTCACCGAGAAAACATACGGAGAAAGCTTAAAATCACTAACGATGACGTGAATCTGGCTACATACCTGCAGTCAAGTATGTGGGAAGAAGAGACGAAGTTTTAACATATAAAGCTTTTAACTCTAATTTATACCTGCAAATGTTAAGAATATCAATTACATGATTTCACCTTCCGACTTGGTATTTACTCACCGGGGCTTCCCCACAAAGGGAGGCTTTTTGTTTTTCTCATTTACTTCCAAGGCTTTGGAGAGGGTGATAAACGAGCTAGTTCTTGAAATTTTACCTTGTGAATTATCGTTCACTGCAGAGGGATTGCACATTAGTCAGGAATGTTGGGTCACAATCCGCCAATTTGTTCAACCGAGTTTGAAAGCAGGCTAGCAGTGTTTTAGAATGCCGGATTACGCATGAAACAACAATTCTTGTAATTATATACTCGAAGCTGGCATAATTTACGATGACAGGTCAAATAAATGAAAGGGAAAATAAATGATGAAGAAAGACAAACCCGGTGTGGAAGCTGGAGAAGTAAAATCCTTCGTAAAAGGCCTTAGTTTAGCAGATTTCGGCATTGATGGCAATCCCTCAGTAGTCGATGTTAGAAGAGGGAAAATAGTCAGGATTCGACCATTACACTATGAGTGGAAATATGATAAAAAGGATTTCAATCCATGGAGAATAGAGGTACGTGGCAAGGTCCTGGAACCCAATATGAAGACATTGTTGCCTCCTTTCGGCCTGGCATATAAAAAGCGGATTTACTCTCCAAACAGGATTCTCTACCCTTTAAAGAGGGTTGATTGGGACCCGGATGGAGATAGGAATGCCGAAAACAGGGGGAAGAGCAGATACGTTAGAATCTCCTGGGATGAGGCTGTGGAAACAATAGCTCATGAGTTAATCCGGATAAAGGAAAAATACGGTTCGGAAGCCGTGCTTGCCCAGGCGGACGGACATGGTGAAGGAAAAGGCATACATGCCGCTCACGGTAGTGCCCTCAAGCTTCTGGCGTTGTTGGGCGGTTGTACGTTGCAGATGAGAAACCCGGATAGCTGGGAGGGGTGGGCCTGGGGTGCTAAGCATGCCTGGGGAATGGAGCCCGTAGGGGAGATGGGGCCATCCGCCAACCTGATACCAGATATTGCTGAGAATACCGAGCTTCTTCTATTTTGGGGATGCGACCCGGAAACAACGCCCTGGGGATTCAACGGGCAGATGGCGAGTCGCGTCTGCTACTGGTTCACGGAACTTGGCATAAAGTGCGTATATATCTGCCCGGAACTGAACTACGGAGCGGCTGTTCACGCCGATAAGTGGATTCCCATCAGACCGAATACAGATGCCGCCCTGCAACTGGGTATAGCCTATATCTGGATTACCGAAGGGACTTATGACAAGGAGTATATTTCCTCGCACGCATTCGGCTTTGAGGAGTTTGAGAAATATGTTTTGGGGAAAGAGGAGGGGATTCCCAAGACACCGCAATGGGCTGCCAGGATAACGGGTATTCCCGTCAGGACAATCAGGGCGCTGGCAAGAGCCTGGGCGGCCGGACGGACGTCAATAGCGCACGGCAACGGCGGCCCCGTTATGAGAAGTCCTTATTCCACTGAAACTGCCAGACTCGAGGTTCTGCTGTTAGCGATGCAGGGACTGGGCAAGCCGGGGGCTCACCAGGTTAAGATGCTCGAATGGGGTCTGTCCGGTATGTGGCACCCGAAGGGCAGTCCGATGCCTGTAAGTGCGTTTTATCCGCAATTGCTGAGGCCTTCTTATTCCATCACGGAAGTCGGCAGCGAAGGGGCTTCATGGCTGGATATAAAGGGAATGATGCAGCCGGAACTGGCAAAGCTCATGACGCCGGCGCCGATAAATCCGAAACAGTTTATTCCCAAGGACCTCATCCACGAGGCTATCCTCAATCCGCCCATAAGCTGGTACGGTAATTCCACCTTTCCCGGCACGGTCGAAGACCAGTTCGTGAAATACACCTACCCTGCCAAGGGTTGCTCGGAAATACATATGATATGGACGGATACACCCTGCTGGATAACCTGCTGGAATGACAGCAATTCCTTCATAAAAGCGCTGAGAAGCCCGAAGATAGAGTTCGTTTTAGCCCAGCACCAGTGGCTGGAAAACGATTGCCAGTTTGCCGATATTATCCTGCCGGTCAATACCAAATTTGAGGAACAGGATATAACTTCAGACCTGGAAAGCGGTCAATACTCCACCGTTTTACACGGTGGGAAATGCATCGAATCCTTTGGGGAGTCGAAAAGCGACTATGAGATAGTCTGCATGGTAGCCAAGAAACTTGGTTTGCTGGAGAAATACACAGGAGGAAAGTCTGTTGATGAATGGATAAGGCTTTCCTTCGAAAATTCTGGTATACAGGATTTGATTAACTACGAAGAATTTAAAGAAAAGGGGTATTTTGTCATCCCGACAGACCCGGAATGGAAGAAATATCCACCAGGTTTAAAAAAATTCTACGAGGACCCCGAGGGCAATCCTTTGAAGACCCCCTCCGGCAAGATAGAGTTTTGTTCCCAGAATTTAGCCAAACATTTCGCCGATGATAAGGAAAGACCACCTGTTCCGCACTGGATTGAAAAGGGGGAGAGCCATGATGAAAGACTTTCCAGTGAAAGAGCAAAGAGGTATCCCCTTCTTATCATGTCCAACCACGGAAGATGGAGAGTACATGCCCAGTGCGATGATATTACCTGGACAAGGGAGATTCCGACCTGTAAGGTAGGAGGCCTTGATGGTTACAAATATGAGCCGCTCTGGATTAATCCAGCGGATGCTGCGGCAAGGGGCATAAGAAATGGCGACGTGGTTAAAGTATATAACGAAAGAGGGACTGTGCTCGGTGGCGCGTATGTGACTGAGAGAATGATGCCCGGCGTCGTCTATATGGACCACGGAGCGAGGTATGACCCGATAGTCCCCGGAGAGCTCGATAGGGGAGGAGCAATTAATACGATAACTCCGCACAACACAACCTCCAGGAACGCCACGGGAATGGTTGTCAGTAGCTTTTTGGTTGAAGTTAAGAAAGCAAACTTAGGTGAGTTGAGAAGTAGATACAATGAGGCATTCGAAAGACCATATCAAGCGGCTGCCGGCCTGCGTACGGAGAGAGCACTGGAAAAAAATAACTTATAGCTAAATATTTACTGACTTGATGTCCAAATAGTGCACTTCGCATCATACTTTTCATCTAAAAGTGCAGGGTACTGCAATTTTCAAGCTAATATTAACCGATTGCACAAAATACTATAAATTGGCGGCTAGATTGTAGCCCGGTAAAAGACGAGTCGATTCATGAAAGGGAAGGAGCGTTGCCAATTGGCGGCGCCCCGCCGAATTCGCTACTTCGCGGGGCCGACTTCAGAGAAACCTGATTTCACCTGTAGCGGCTCGGCTATATAGAGGTACTTGTCAGTGGTCGCCTCGTAGGCCGGCCAAGTAATCAGCCCTTCGACGTTCGGGTCTCCCGTTTTGGCAAACTGAGTCCACATGCGCATCATTGACTGAGAGACCTTTAGATCCGCGACCGTCGCTCCCGAGTTCGAATGTCTAGCACCGAACTTGAAGTACATATTAGACCACATCGTTGGGTCATCAGTATGGCAAAAAATATACATAAGATCAAGCGCGTGGGGAGCGATTAAACCCTCCTCTTTCCACCTTCTCGGTACCTGGGCGAAGATATAGGCGTAACTCTTAACACCCATCTTGTTCCCGCTGTTAAACATGGTCACATAGTCCGGGACAATTCCGGGCATCCTTATTGGGGGGCCGGCCACTGTCACCAGAGACTTGAGTGAAGTCCCTGGCTGTGCTATTGGGCGTGTAGCAGTAACCATTTTTCATTTACGGACCCGCCCTAGAGTTATTGTATCAGAGAGTCTCGCCATCTAATCTTGAGGCTGTGGTCGGGGCGCCCGGATTTGAACCGGGGACCTTCTGAACCCCATTCAGACGCGCTACCAAGCTGCGCTACGCCCCGCAAAGTAAACTGTGTATCGGGGGAACAACATAATAAATAATAGGCCAGCTAAGTGGTATTGTCAAACCTGAATGATTACCTGCAGGCACTGAGTTCCGTAAACAGTGTGTATAGTCATATAAAAGTTGTAAACTTGACACGCGTGAAGTGGTGATGTAGATTTTTCTAGGTTGTTTATTTACAGCCAGGCCTTTCGGTAACGCGGTGTCATGATAATGCCGGACGCGTCATTCAGTAATGTAAAATATCAAATATCATACAAGCAGGTGAGATGATTCAGCTTAAAAAGACCCCAAAAGAAATCATAAAAAAACGGGCGAGTTGGCCGTAGAGTACGAAAAGAAATACAGCGGTTGTTCCCAGTGCGTTTTTCTGGCTGTTGTTGATGCTCTGAAGTGGGGAGGGGTAGCTGTCATTAACGAGGATACGGAAGATAAGATTTTCCCTGGCCTGTGTCTTCTAACCGGTGGTGTCGGTGTCACTACCAATGGTGCCTGTGGCGCCATTATCGGCGGCAGACTGGCCGTTGGCACGTGTCTCGCGTTTTCCCGTGGTAACCGGGGAAAGGATATGAGTATCATAGGTGACGGATATGATATCGTCTGGAGGTACATTCTGGATAGATCTGACGAAAAATACCGCTCTCAGTTGTGTAAGGACATTCAGATAAAGCATTACGGTAAGGCCTGGGACTTCAGAATACCTGAGATGACTGATGAGTACCTTGGGGTGTCTGACGGGTGCAAGATTAAAGAAACGGCGGTATGGACTGTAGAGGCCGTACTGGATGAATTCGAGCAGAATAAATTAATATGATTAATGCGGCCTTTTATTCTTTTGGTTACGGCTGCCGGCAATAATACCCGGCGGGATATAAGAAAAATATAGAATAATATAATATAATGTATTTGGCCTTATTTTAAAAAATAAAAGGAGGTAAATATGTCACCAGTATTACAGGGCAAGGTAGCTGTTATCACCGGGGCCAGCCGCGGCATCGGGAAGGCGTTTGCCTTAAGGTTCGCCGAGGAAGGGGCCAAACTGCTGTTAACTACCACTAATCTTAAAAGGGCTGAAGGCACGGTTAATGAGGTAAAAGCTAAAGGCGCAGAAGTGGCCATAGTGGAGGCCGATATTTCCCACGAGGACCAGCCCCAGAAGATAGCTGATGAGGTTATGAAGAAGTACGGCAGGGTGGATATTCTACTTAATAATGCTGCCGTATGGGGCGGCCTTAATGCCAAGCCCTGGAATCTCTGGACGCCCGAAGAATGGGACCGAATCTTAACGGTGAATGTTCGGGGAACCTGGCTGGTCTGTAAGGCGATAGTTCCCCTGATGGAAAAAGCGGGCAAGGGTAAAATTATTAATGTAGCTTCTAATGTCGCCCGGGTCCCTGCGGCTTCGTTTTTCCTGCCGTATTCCTGTAGCAAAGGGGCCGTTTACACGCTGACTCACGCCCTGGCACACGCTCTGGGTGCCTCGAATATTAATGTCAACGCTATCGCGCCGGGATACACGGCTTCCGAGGCCAGTCTGGAGCAGGAGGGTAGCGACCAGACGTTCGAGCTGGCTACTGCGGAACAGTCTATGCAGCGGCGTGAGCAGCCGGGCGACCTGGTGGGGGCGGCCATATTCCTGGCCTCGGACGATTCCGATTTCATATCCGGTCAGGTGCTCTATATCGACGGCGGCACCGTGATGCTTTAGAGGTACGCTGTTTTTAAATTATACCGGTAAGTGCGGCGTATATGACGGCAACAATCAGGTAGGCGCCGTTGCTGGCCAGTGTCACCAGGACGAAAGCTTTTATTGTCTGGATCCTGTTACTCCTCAGGCGGCGGAGGCGGCTGGCGGTGTAGATAATAACGCTGACTCCTCCGAACAATATAAACAGTAAAGCCAGTATGAGGTTGCTCCCTGAAAAAGACCACATCATGTATAAAATCGCGCCGGGAATCATTAATGCCAGGTTAATGCCGATATACCTCAAGCAGATTGCCCATAATTGGCTGATTTCTACCGGGGAGCTTGTACGTAGCAGGCGCGGCATCAGGTAGCGCCAGCCCAGGAGCCAGAAAGCCAGTGCCGTAATCAAGCCAATTATCAGAGCTACCGGGCCGTTTCCTGCCGCCTGCATGCCCGCGTATATTTTACTCAGGATGCTCTGCGGCCGGACGGTTATGATGATATCCTCCGCTGCGTTGCTCTGGGTATAGGTTGCCCGCCAGACGTGCCAGTGCTCGCTGTACGCCTCGTCTACGGCGTAGGCGGCGACGTCGAGATAACTGGTAATTCGCTGCTCCCTGGTACCCTTGCGACCGGAGGCATTAACGCCCAATCGGGGATACTGTACGCTGAAGTCGATTCCCCGCTCCGCCGCCACGTAGACGCGTGTCATCTCGATGGGGTGCGACCAGGCGGCTCCTGTCCCCAGCGGGTAGGCGTAGGTCGCCCCGGTTTCGCCGGGTGCCAGTAAGGTAGACCAATAGAGGTGAATGCCCGGCTCGCCGGAGCCCCGGGTTTCATCGGGACCGTCTCCGGTGCCACGCGCCTGGGTCTGGAGCGTAACCACGGCTATTTTTTGTCCGCGGAGTCGTATGAGGGTTTCCCGCACCGAAGGGTCCAGTCCGGTAGTGCTTATTAAACCTTCGAGGTCAGTGTTGTCATCCAGGCCGTAGATGTCGACCTGAGAGCTATCCGTCTCGAAGGTTGCCTCCGGCAACGGGGCGGCGCAGCCGGAGAGAATAACGGGTATCCACAGCGGGAGCAGCCAGATGCCGTTGGTCAGCAGCGTCGCGCCGAACAGGGAGTTTATGGCCATCTGCTTTCTCTCAGCGTCTTCGTGAAGGATTGTGTCCCAATTTTCGGTTTTATATCTATCGAACGTCAGGGAATTTTGCTCGTGGACATCGAACTTCGCCGGGTCAAATCCGAGGGGTACGAAGAAGACTACTTCGTGCGATTCACCGGTGCTATCAAGCATGGAGATGAACAAGTCGACCTCGGCCGTCTCCGTATCCCTCAGCGTTATGACGGCAATCTGCTGTCCCTCCTTCAAGAATGCCCACAGGTGAGGGCCGACAATCGGCCCGCCGTCGGCTCTTGACGGCGAGGGCAGGGCGATGAACGTGGCGGCGAGTATTATCAGTAAAGATATCCGGCATATGATATTTAACGATTTCAATTTCACACTCCCCGGTATGGCGTGGAACAGGCCGGCTTTGACACTATTTTACTACGAAGCTGTGTTGAAATGAAGTAGCCGGTTTCCTCCTTCTTCTTTACTTGATAACGCTATAGGGGCAGGTTTCCCGGAGGTTGCAGCCGGCGCAAATTTCTGCCTGGGTCCACCTTTTCATCTTCGGTCCGATGGCGATTATCAGGGAAGTCGATTTACGTGGTACCATGGTTCCCGACGACGTCAGGCTCACGCCGATGTCGCCGGCACGGGCCAGCTCCAGTAAATTCCACTGCTCGGTGATGGGTAAGCCGGGCATGCCCGGATTGACCGGGCTGCTTGCCTGGAGGCCGCGTTTTGAAGCATCCCCGAAAATTAGGCGGGAGGTTTCTATGGCCAGCATGTCTACGGCGGCACTCCCCATTCCATCCAGTAGCATGGCGCGCAGGGTCTCGCCGCTTTTACTGTAGGCCGTTACCTGTTTTTCCAGTCCAGGGCCGATAGTGCAGACGACCGCAGCAATCTCTTTGGCTTCTGGGAAGGTCGAAGGCAATAGCGAGCCGTTAATTGCTGCGTCGCCTTCCAGTGTCACCCGGTCGGGGTCTATTCCTGTAACGGGGTAAATTTCATAGGCTGTAGTCGGTTCCAGCAGGTTGGTGTTGTTTAACTCTTTGAGCAACTCCTCGACCAGGCTTTTTATCTCCGGTCTGACTATTGAATATCCCCTGAATCCTTCACGGCGCAGTACTTCGTTCTTTTTCAGGTTAAGGCGGATATCATTAATTACGGGCATAATTCCTCACCTTGGTGTGGCCTGAATAAAAAGAGGGTGTGCCGCAGAACATGCCCCGGTGCACACCCTCTTTTCAGCTATTATTTTACAGGCCTGGCCTGTTATGTGTCCACTAATAAACGCCGTATTCCCTGGCGGCGTCGACCATGGCGTGGACGTTCTCCGGTTTGGCCTGATCAAAGAAAGCGCCATTGCTCACGATATAACCGCCGCCCTTGGCGCAGGTATCGATGAGGTTCTTGACGTAGTCCTTCACCTGCTGGGGTGTGCCGACGACCAACAGGTCGGAGGGCACGTTGCCGAATAGGCAACCCACCTTGCCGATTGTTTTCTTGGCTTTAGCTATGTCGCTCTGGTCGATCATCCACAAGGTCTTGCCCTTGGGTAAGTCGCTCATAATCTCCAGACGCGTGGTCCAGTGCCCCTCTGCTGCCGGCATCGGTACAACCCCCTCGGCAATCAAGCCCATCATGACTTTTTTAAAGGTAGGCCAGTAGAACTTCTTGAACTGTTCATCGGAGAGGAAGCCATCAGCGCCTTTATGCAGAGGCATGAATATTATGGGGTGTCCGGCCATCATAGCGGTGTCTATCCCCATCTTAATCATTAAGGGGGTCAGCCTATCCATGGCTTCAAGTAGCTTGTCTGGCTGGCGGTACATATCCACCATTACCCCCCGGGTGCCCCTGAGGGTATCGCCAACTACATCAAAGGGCGCCTTGGTAAAGCCGGCGGCTATGATTGGGTATCCGGCGGCGGTTATCTCGCTATTGAAGGCACCCATGGCTCCCATCCATTTCAGGGCTTCAGCGCCGGCATCAAAAAGCGCCTTATAGGTGGCTTGAACAGGAGGCAGACCAAAGGGGATGAAGTTCATGGCGACCCCGTACATTTCAACTATGCCAGTGAGAGTCGGGAGCATCTGGAAACCATCTAGTTTACCGAAGACACGTGGCAGGTAGCTATGTGTGAAATAATTAGAAGGGTCCTCAATCAGTTTGTCATACTCATCGGCCGTCATATACTCGCCTTCATTACACTGGTACGACTGCTCAGGCGCGACCCCATGGCCCGGCCAGGAATATAACTTGTAGTCAAGGATCTCAAAGAACTTCCCAGGTCCAGGTACATACGCGCCAAGGTTCCCATCTGGCTCAAAGTCCATTATAAATTTTTTGAATGCCATGCAGCACTTGTCGTAGTCATACATGGCTTCCTGAGGAGTTATTCCAGCATAATAAGCGGGGAAGAAGCTAGGAGCGACGAAAACCGGCACCCTATCCGGCAGCTTCTTCATCTGAATGGCGTCTTTTATCCGGGTTATACTCTCCTTGAACGCCTTTTCGGCTTGGGGGCTCTGGAACTTAAGGTCATTCCCATCAGGGTCTTTCGGTGCAATCCATTTGGCAAACAGCGCTTCATGCTTTTCTTCCGATGTCATCTCTGCCCATTCTTTTACCATTTTTATTACCTCCTGCATATTATTCGCTGAAAATTCTTATTTAGTACCTGTCCATTTCCTGGCAAGCGAAACGCCGACCACGGCGTCTTTACCAAAGGCATCAGCGCCGGTGTACTTTTTTATCTCATCGCTCATCTGGCCGCCGCCGATCATGATCTTGGTCTTGTCTCTTAACCCGGCGGCTTTAATAGCTTCGATGGTCTGTTTCATGGAGTCATAGGCCAGTGTCAGGAACCCGCTTAAACCGACTACTTGAGCGCTGGTTTCGTTGATTGTATCGACGAATTTCTTGGCGGGGACGTCCACGCCGAGGTCGATAACATCAAATCCGCTGACATCAAGCATGAAGACGACGATGTCTTTGCCGATATCATGTATATCACCGGCGACTGTGCCGATGATAACCTTGCCTCCGGCCTTGACTCCCCCTTCCCCGGACAGCTTCGGCTTAACCAGTTCGTTGATTTTCTTCAGTATTTCGCCGGAATATATCAGGTCGGGGATGAAATACTCGCTTTTAGAGAAACGCTCGCCCACGATTTCCATGGCACTGCTGGCATCGTTGAGAATACCCATGGGGTCGGCCCCTGCGTCAAGTCTTTCCTTGACGATTGCCAGCGCCTCATCTTCCTTCAGATCAGCCAGTGTTTTACGTAAATCCTTTGCCATATTTATTGACCTCCTTAACCTGTGTTTAGTTTTAAACCCTCGGGCATTGGTACCTTGATTTTGTGTGGCGCTATCCTAAACCCGTTTACACAAACATATTAACGATTTATGAAGCAAAATTCAAGGTGCTTCAGACGCAAAAACGCGAGGTCGACATTGTAAAAGGCTTAATTGAAAGCTATTCGTGAGATATTTCCTCTGCAATTTAACATGGCAGCAGTCAGATTGCAATATAAAATTATCTATGATATTATAGAGAACACTCTGATATTCGTTAAGAAGAAGAACGTTATTTTATCGCGATGGCAACAAGAGTGAACGGTACGGGACCTGTAAGGTAGGTAAGAATGTCTCCGTCAAAGCTGGACCTGCATAGCCTCATAGTGTTTTATTATGTTGCCAGCGAGGAGAGTATCACCGCCGCCGCCGACAAGCTATGCCTGACTCAACCCACCGTCACTTACCATATCAGGTCGCTGGAAAGAAACGTCGGCCTCAAACTTCTTGATATAAAAAGACAGAAGATATTCCTGACTCAGGCCGGCGCTGGACTCTATGAATACGTACGTGAAATTTACCATCATATGAGCAGCGCCGAAAGGTATCTGGAGAACCTGAAAGAAGCCAGCCTGCGTGTCGGCATAGCCACCACCTTCAGCACCTGCGTTGCATCGGCGGCTTCGGCGTTTGAAAAGCTCTATCCCCGTGTAAGACTGGTTATCAGGAGTTCTTCTTCCTACGAGGTTGTTGACGACGTTCTCAATTCAGAGGTGGACCTGGGGATTGTCGTCAGTATGGACTATAACAATCCCAAGCTGAAATTGATTAACATTTCTGCCCGGCAGGAGCTGGTACTCGTCGCTTCAACTTCCAATCCTATTGCTCAGAGGGAGCGACTTGATTTTATAAATCTCTGCGGTTATCCCCTGGTTCTGGGACCGGAGACATCGGCGACACGCCAGATTATTCTTAAGAAGCTCAGGGTCGGCGGTTGCGCCATACCCTCGCCCGTCATCGTGGAAGTAAATAGCTCCGAGTGGGGTATCAATCTCGTCGAAAACGGGGAGGGTGTCGGTTTACAGCATATCGTGGGTGTGGAAAAAGCCATCGCCGAGGGGCGTCTTAAAGTACTACCCATGTCCGGTGAAATATGCGTGGGTGTGGATGCCGTTCTACGTGCCGATACCCCCGAGCATCCCATGGCGGGGAAATTTATTTCCCTGGTTAACGAAGCGTGCCAGGCCAGCACCGATAAATCGCCGGCCCGTGCTGCGAAAGAAAAACGGTAAAAGAGTGTTTCCTCCGCGTCTTGCCTTACGCCGGTTTCCCTGCTAAGGCATCCACTGGAGCTGTTCCGGATTAAGCGCAAACTCGTAATACGTGTTGCTCATTTCCGGCCGGTCCCAATTGCTCCGCGGCAGGTGGGGGTCGTTGAACCTGTTTTCCGTGGACTTACCCACGTAAATCAAGCCGCCCATCATGCCGCTGATATATCTGGGCAGCCCGTTCATGGTCATAATAGGCTCCGCTTTCATACTGTAGGCGCCTTGCCACTCCACGGCGTGTTGGTATCCGGGCGGGGATGCCGAACCCACCGGCTCTTTATTAAAAGTCATCGGGGCGCGTTTAACCTTGAGCACTTCTCCCATATTCGACCATACGGTGGTGAAAATCTTTTCCAGCGCGGCGGCCTGCCTGTCGTCCGCTTTAGAGTCGATATACAGTATTGATTTCCACGGGGCTTGTACGGTAATGCCACCGACGGGCGAGTTAAAGCCGAAGCCGACATTCAGTCCGCTGAGGTCGACGTCCTGGTAATAGCCCTCTTTGATGTGGAAAGTAAAAGCGCCCTCGCACTGATTGATGCCATCGTGAAGGTCTTTAGGTGTACTCGAACCCCAGTAGTAGGGGCACACCGGCGGCGAGGTACAGGCCTCGGTGCAGTCCCCGCTCACCATCCATTCCATTTTCTCTGCTGCCATTTTATTTATCTCCTTTCAGAATTCTGCCGTTCTCAGGAGATATTATACCAGTTTCAGTGCCTCCCGGATATCTTCCGCCACCATTCTCCTTTTCGACTTCTCAATCAGGAAGTTTTTACCGGCCGGGGTATAGGAAGTGAACGCCCTTTTATCTCCGAAGTAGTAGGCCTGACCCCTGATTTTGTACGTGGAACCCGCCGGGATTACCTTTTTCCCCGTCTGACTTTTCCAGATGTTGTTCATCATTTTAATCGCCACGTCTCCCATCAGCATGAAAACCCTGACGTTCGGTAAAAGAGCTATCTCTTTTTCAAGCAGCCTTGAGCAGTTTTTCATGGTATCGGGAGAAACAGCGTACTGTGTCTTGCCGCATTTGATGGCCGTGGTAATATACACTCCCAGGTCGAGGATATCTTGCATGGCGGCTACATTCGCCCCGGCGTCTTTAAAGGCCTGGAGGGTGGTCTGTAAGTAGAACGGGTTGCCCCCGGCGTAAAAGTAGTCTGCCTTATCATTGGGCGGGGCTTCCGTTATCATCAGGATTTTGATGTTCTTCGCGTTGATATCGGCAGAGGGCAGGACATAGCTGTTTTTGTCCGTGTCCGTACAGGGGAAATCAACACATTTTATTTGCTCGCTGATTTTCATTTTGAATATCTTTACAGGGCCTTTTGAGCGATTTCCGCGATGTCGTAAATCTCGATGTCTTCCCCGTATTCTTTGACGGCGTCCTTGAAGTTCCTTTCGCACCAGGGGCAACTCGTGACCAGCGCCGTGGCTCCCGTTTCTTTAGCCTCTTTAAGTCGCTCATTGGCCGTCCACAGGGCTAAATCCGGGTTGGCCTGGCTGACGCCGGCCCCGGCCCCGCAGCACCACGCGTTCGCCCGGTTGCGTTCCATCTCCACCAGTTCGATTCCCGGTACGCTTTTGAGCACGTCCCGCGGCGGCTCGTAAACACCGTCGTCCCCCAGGTGCCTTCCAAGGTGACAGGGGTCATGATAGGTGACCTTCATCGGCACTTTTTTGGTGAAATTGAGTTTCTTATCTTTGATTAGCTGGTCGAGATACTCCACCATGTGCATCACACCGAACTTCGCGTCGATACCGACTCTGGGGTAGAGTTTCCTGAAGGTGCTGTGGCCGTCCGAGCAGGAGGTAACCACCCGGCTCACGCCCAGCGAATTGAAGGTCTCGATAAAATGCTCGGCGTACTTGGTAAATTCCCCCATGTAGCCGATTTCGTAAGCGTGGCCGCCGCAACAGGACTCCTCCGCACCCATGATGCCGACGTCCACGCCGGCGCCTTTCAGGAGACTGATAGCGCTCCGGGGTATCTCCCACAGCTCGGGGTCGAAGGAGAGCATACACCCGGCGTGGTAGGCTACGTCCGCCTTTTCCTGCGCGGCGTTCTTTATTCCCATGTCTTCAGCCCAGTCGCCGCGTTCTGCCTTTGGTTTGCCGAAGACGTTATCGTCCTTCTTGAGGCTTTCCACCATAATCATGTAGGCGGGATTCAGTGTCCCCCGAGTCACCGCTTCCGTCCGGAGCGCCTGGACCGTATCGAAGATGTGCTGGTGGTGATAGATGCCGCACTGCTGTTCGCAGGAGAGACAGCCGGTACAGGCATATATCCGGTCCATGATATCTTCGTCCAGGTCAAATACGCCGTTGACGATACCTCTGGCTATCAGCATTTTCCCGGACGGGTAATATGATTCGAGCCGGTATTTTTCCCCGGCGGGACAGGTGGGAGTAAATATATCGAGGACATTCTTGCAGGTGCCGCAGTGCGAGCATCCGTAAAGCCATTCCTTCAGTTCGTCAAGGACCATCGTTGACTCCTAAATCTAAACCGAATCGACTATTCCCCGGGCTTTCCCCACCTGCCGGGATTCATAATATTGTTGGGGTCCAGCGTCGTCTTGACCCTGCGATGCAGCTTCAGCCAGTCGGACCCGGCCAGTTCCTCCAGCCTTCTCACCGCCCAGACCGGCGTCTTGTAGGGTATATAGCCTGTTTCCAGTACCAGGTCGAGTTGTTCCGCGCACAGGTCGTTGATTCTCTGCACCAGTTCGGGGTCGCCCTTGTCATAGGGGAGCATCCATCTCAAACCGACGAAGTGCCCCTCGTTCATAATGCGGGTATAGCAGGTGCGGGAAATATCGTATTTGTCCTGGAGCTCGCAGCCTTTTTTAGCGGTCTCGAGCCATCGGCTCATGGGACCGTAAGTCCCGACCCACATTAGCCCCCCGCCGGAACTGAGCACGCCCAGGGCCTGCATGGGGAAAGCGGCGGTGGTGCTGGGAATAGTATCCGGCCCGGTGTACTTACTGCCTTTGCACCTATCTGTGACCGCTTCACCCATCGCTTCCACCTTGGCGTTGAGTTCGTTTTCGGTATTGCCCGTAATCTCAGCCGTTATGACGAACTCCGGCTCATCGGGGAGTCGGTGAACCGCCGGGTGCAGTGACGCTTTCTCGTGAGCGTAAGCTGCCATTCCGACCTTGTTCAGGGCGAAGGAAGTGCCGATAAGGTCGTCGGGAATCCTCGTCCGTATTATCGCCTGAAATATTTCATTGGCGCTTTCCATGTCCATCGCCATGTAGGTTATTGCCGTGTTGTGCGGTGGATTAGGCCAGAGGCTGACGGCCATCTTGGTGATGACGCCGGTGGCTCCCTGCCATCCCAGGAAGAGGCCATCGGTTTCGGGGAAGGGAGAGATTGACTGCCAGGTTTTGCTGGCCGCGCAGGAGCCGATTTTTACCAGTTCTCCCGTCGGCAGCAGCACCTCCAGTCCGCTTACCCAGTGCGAGGCATCGCCGTACCTGAACGATAGATTATCGAGTCCCTGCACGAGGGCGTTGGTCATAACACCGGTGGCAGGGGGCGAAAAGGCGTAGGTGTATCTCAGGGTAGGGTGGTGCTTCTCCAGGTAGGCTTTAATCTGGCCGAACGTCACGCCGGGCTCGACGACGGCATACATATCGGTCTCGCTGACCTCGATGATGCGGTTCATCCTTTTCAGGTCGAGGATGATACCGCCCTCGAGCGGGATGGCCAGCCCGCCGATATTCCCGCCGGCCACGTAGGGGATAACCGGAATCTTTTCTTTATTGGCCAGGCCGATGACGGCCTTCAGTTCCTCCAGAGATTCCGGCAGGACTACTATGTCCGGCCAGTTTGTCTCGGCCGGGGTCAGGTCGTAGGAGTAGATGTAAAGGTCGGCCCTGTTGGTGGAGACGTACTCGCTCCCCACGATTTTTTCCAGTTCATCGACTAGCTTATTCTTCACTGCTTCTATCATCTTCCCGGCCTCCTTGTATCATGGTTTAACCGGGTCTTCCCACCTTACCCGGGCCAAATGAAGAGTAGTCCAGGTTATAAAACTGCCGGCAGGTGGTAAAGTAACCATAGTGCAAACCACCCAGGACTATTTTCGCCTCAGCAGAATCACGATAATACTTCTCGTAGTTATTCTCACGGACATAGCCATAGGAACCCATCAATTCTATCCCCTTCAGGATAAGCTCCGGAGTTTTCTGGGTAATAAATGCGTGCACAGCGTGTCCTTTAGACATCATGCTAACTGAGTCCCACGGACCGTAAATCTCCATGTGGTCAAACTCATGGGCCAGTTCCAGGAAGGCGGCTCTGGCCACAGTTATTACCGAGGCCATCTCACCCAGTATCATAGCCGTATGGAGATGCTGGTTGATTGGTTTACCTCCTGCCACCCTCTCTCCTGTATACTCAAGAAGGACATCAAATGCCCCTTGTAGAATACCTGTCGCATGTCCTGAATTCAGTGGCATGGGAACCGACGTGGTATTCTGGAAGATAGCCCAGGCTTCAGGACCCTGCAGCCCCCACTCCTTGGGTACCCTGACATTATCAAAATAAGTGGATGTGTTCCTGTCACCCTGCATACCGCATTTGACCTCAAACTTGCCGTGGGAAACACCCGGCCATGGTTCGGGGACATAAATCAAAGCAAAGGCGTCTTTCCCCAGTTTCGGGTCCATGTTGCAAACCACACAATTGAGGTCAGCTATACCGCTATTGGATGCCCAGAACTTGGAACCGTTGATAACCCATTCGTTACCTTCAAGTTTTGCCCTCACCCCTACCGTTCTGCCTTCATTTAATGGATTCTCAATATCAGTGGCAGACTCGGTTTCACTAAAGTTCATACAGGCAACGGCGAACTCGTCGCCAACGAACTTGGGGGCAAATTCCTTAAACACCACATCTGCCCACGCCTTCGCCTTCGGAGAGGGCGCCATAAGATACGCCAGGGTAGCCGGTGTCCATCCCCAGTCAGTGCAGGCACTGTGCATACTAATACCATAGTCGGCTCGTCCCAACTGCTCCTGCTTCAGGGCGCCGGCAACTATGGAAACCATTTCGTTGCCACCGTACGCTTTCGGTATCATTGTCTTCTGGCTACCAAGGTCTACCTGTAATTTCTTCAGGATTGGAGTAATTATTTCTTCATGTGTCACATCATCATCAATTTTGTGACGAACCGGCATAATTTCTTTGTCGGCAAAATCGGCAAACATCTTCTGTATCATTCGTTGCTCTTCACCGACAAAACACTCCGGGTACTGCAATTTGTACCATTGACTGGTCTGGTCTAACATTTTCTTACCTCCTGTTGGCTAAATTTGATTCATTTCGCGGAGTTTCAGTGCCAGATTGGCCCCGGCTTCTTCCGGCGTCTCTCCCGGCATTCGTTCGCACTGCACTTCCCTTTCGGGGATAAAGAGTTTCAACGGCTTCCTTTGCCTCAATCTGGTTATATCGACTTCCAGGTCCTGAACATGCCAGGTGGTGAAGGGTTGCTTCTGGGCGTCCATAAGTCCTTTGACATTGGCGGCGCGCATTTCGCCCAGTTCGTGACTGACCGTTACCAGGCAGGGCAGCGAGACCTCCGTCGCCTCGTATCCGTCGGCCAGCGACCTTTCCACCCTTGCCGTGCCCTCGTTGACCTCTATTTTCCGGGCAACCGTGACGCTGGGGATACCCAGCATCTCGGCCAGTCCCGAGCCGACCTGCCCGGCGTTGGTATCGGAGGCTATCCTGCCGGTGAGAATGAGGTCATACTCTCCAAGCTTCCTGACAGCCGCGGACAGGAGATAAGCGGTTGTATAGCTATCGGCTTCCTCGAAAATGTCATCCTCAACGACGACAAGTTCATCGGCACCTACGGCCAGGCTTTTTTTGATTACCGCTTTGGGTATGGATTTTCCGGCGCTGATTACCGTTATTTTACACGGCTGCACTTCCTTGATTTTTAGGGCGGCTTCCAGGGAGTTCTCATCATAGGGATTCAAAACCGGAGGTACACCCTGGCTGGGGATAACTCGCCGTTCTTCGGGGTCGATTTTAAAGGTGGAAGCGGGGGCCTCCGGGTCGGTGACTACCTTGGCGCAAACGATAATATTCACCATCTCTGTTTTTGCTCCCAGGTGTTTTATATCGCGGGAAGCGATATATCGTGTGTACTCAGCCATATAATACTTTTTTCAGGACGCAATCGTCAACCTCGGAAGTCTCGCTTTTATCCGGAATTTTATTAAAGCAATCAAGGTCAGAGGAGATGAAACAACGATGATTTGCTCTCCGCCGATACCGCCCGACAGGACAGCCTTGAGGGGGATTTGGTTCCACGTCTTGTACACCGTGGTGGGCGGTACAGGACTTGAACCTGTGACCTCTTGCGTGTGAAGCAAGCGCTCTAACCACTGAGCTAACCGCCCCAAATCACATCTATTTTACCCCTAAAAATAAGCTTTGTAAAATGGGGGTGCTTGTTTCGTTAAAAAATGATGCCGCTATTATCTACCTGCTGCCCACTTGCGCCCTCTATGCCGCCGCCAGAGTAAAACCCCGGGATGCTATCGAAATCATGGCCACCAGCACGCACTAACATCGATTATCCAGAAGGCGGTCTGGTGTTGGGGGGTGGGGGGTTCTTCATACCAATACGGAATAATTCGCTGGTATCCTTGCGCTTCCAGTTCATCGATATACGCTGCTGGGTGGGGTGAAGCATGGCAATGGCGCCCGGCCGGGGGCACTCTTCCACGCAGCCGCCGCAGTACCAGCATTCTTCGGGGTAAATGACAATGGGTGGTTTTTTCTTTTCCGGGTTGGGCATCATAACATCGGTAGGGCAGACATCCACGCAGAGGTTGCAGCCGATACAAATCTCGGGGTTAAACTCTACCGCCTTATTCGGCGTTGGAGGATTGGGCACCATAAATGCTTTATCGCTCATTTCAAAATACCTTTCCTTATGAGTGCTGATATTCGGTATTAGACCCCGCTGTACTTCTGGTAGTTCTCCTCGTAGGAGGCGGCGTAGGGTGGCTTAAGGTGGAAGTCCAGCGGCAGTTCCCTGACCCTGGCCTTATTATCCTCCTGGCGGATGGGCAGCAGTTTATTCCATTCCGGCGGGTCCATCTGGGGGTAGTCCAGACGGTGGAAGTCGAGGATAGAGTTGGAGGCCTTGCGTTCCAGGGAGGCCTTGATGACCATTTCCCCCAGTGAGATAAGGGCGTGGCATTCCAGCAGGCGTCCCAGTTCGTGGGGATTGGAGGCGTAAGCCGAGGCCAGTTCGGTTGTTTTAAGCTCGTTGAGCAATCTCAGGCCGAGGTTCAGGACCAGTTCGTTCTTATGGCGTCCGCAGTAGTCCCGCATAACGCGGGCGATGGCAGCGTTAATTTCCTTCCAGCCGTTGCCTTTCTTGCTCTGTCTGGTGGCGTTATAGGCGCGGGCTTTTTCGGCTTCAATCTGGTTACGGTTGGTCTTCGGTTCCGGTGCAGTCTTGGCGTAGTCGGCGGCGTGTCTGCCGGCGTATCTGCCGGTGGTATGGGATTCGCCGTGGCAGCCTCCGCCGAAGATGGTGCTGCCGGCGGCGGCGTAAAGGCCTTCCAGGTTGGTCTTCAGGTTCCAGTCGAGCAGGAAGCCGCCGCCTCCGAGACTGCGTGCTGTGGGTGGGGTATTGATACCCGCACCCCAGAAGTTCGAATGGGCATAGCCCTCCGGCGGCATAACCGGGGCCTGCATCAAATCCTTATCGGGGTCGAAGCCGGCTCTGGTGTAGGTATCGTATATGGGTATGCGTGTCTTGCCCTCGTTGCCGACCATCATACCCCAGATACATCTTCGTTCCGATTCCGGCAAAAGGCTCAGGTCGGCGTACAGCGGCAACTTGAACTCGCCCTTGCTTATACGTTCCACGAGGTCGCGTGACAGGTCATTGGAACGGTATTGCCTGAGATAGGGGCCAATCCCTATACCTTCGCCCAGGATAAAGTCCTGCCCTTCGGATGGTAGGAACCGCTCCTGTACGCTTTGCAACTCCCTGCCGAAAACATCGGCCCAGGGCACTTCCTTGCCGTCGGCATCTACTATCGCGGTGCCGTGGTAAGTATTGTGGGTCCCGCCCATGCTGTAGGGTGAGTAGCCGAAGCCGCTCAGTCGGTTATGGCCGGATGCTTCCATGCAGACGAACTCGGCGCCGGCGTTCCAGCCGATGGCCTGGCCGACCCCCGCGGAGTTCATATCGCTCATGGAGCTCGAGGTGGTTACTTCCGGGGCGAACAGGGAGAGGCGCCCGGCGCCGCCGGTGGCGATGACGGTAGCCTTCGCCCTGAAGACGTAGAATTCGCCGGTGTGGGTATCGACGCCCGTAGCCCCGACGACCCTGCCTCCCTGGTTGCCGCCCTCGGTGAGCAGGCTGGTGACCATCATGCGATTGTAGATATCCACGCCGACCCGCCTGGCTTCTTCGTAGAGTTTGGGCTTGATGTTATAGCCCCAGACCCGGACGATGTGCCTGTTTTTATAATCGTAGGCGAACATCAACCTGGTCTCGTCGTCGCGGAAGTCGGCCCCCTTGAACTCGTCGTTGACATCCCGAATCTGGATGCCCATCTGCTCGCACTCCTGGAGAGTATCCCAGCCTTCCTTGGTGATGATGTAGCGGACGTGTCCGCCGGTATAGCCCCGCATGCTGTCGTAGCAGGCTGTGGTATACATCTCCGGGGTAACTTTAGAGCAGGGGTTGGTGACGGCGCCGTGCCAGTGGTCGACGCCGGCGCCTCCGGCGCCGCTCCGCTTGGCATGTCCTCTTTCGGCGACGGCTGCCTTTACTCCCTTTTTCCTCGCGTTAATGGCGGCCTGAAGGCCGGCGACCCCCCCGCCGATAATCAGGACGTCGGTAACGACTTCGTGCTCCTTGCCGTAATTAACGGGGTAAGGCCAATCGGGGACTTTGCCGGTTTTTTGGACGTACTCGTGCCAGGTACTCATATATTCGTGTCCTCCTTTTTTACCGCAAGTCTGGAGCTGCACTGGTAAAAACAGAACGAGGTTGTTTCTCTATACCTTAACCGCTAGAGCAAACCTCTGAGTCTGGGGTCTAGGGCGTCTCTCAGGCCGTCGCCTACCATATTGAAGGCAAAGACAACCAGCATGATGGCAATACATGGCGCGAAGGATAGTACCGGGTTATGCAATAAATATCTATAGCCGTCGTTGACCATGGCGCCCCAGGCCGCGCCCGGCGGCTCGATACCGATGCCGATAAAGCTGAGGCCGGCCTCGGCCAGGATGAGACTCCCAAGTTGCATCGTCATCAGTACGATGAGTGGCGGGAAGGCATTGGGCAGGATGTGACCGAGCATGGTGCGCATATCGCTGGCGCCCATGGCGCGTCCAGCCATGATATAATCATTTTCCTTGATGCTGAGAGTCACGCCGCACGTTACCCGGGCGTATCCGGGTATCGTAGCGACGCTTAAAGCGATGATAACGTTTGAAATACCGCCGCCGAGGACGGAGGCCACGACAAGGGCCAGTATCAACATCGGGAAACACAATAGAGCGTCCATGGCTCTCATGATTAAAATATTGGTAATGCCGCTAAAGAATCCGGCAATCACTCCCAGCGGGATACCGATTATGGCAGCTGCCCCAACAGATATAAAGCCAACCATTAGCGCCGTCCTGGAACCGTAGATAAGCCGGCTCAACGTGTCTCTACCGAGAATATCAGAGCCCAGGGGGTGCTCCCAGCTTGGTTGAGCCAGGGACTTGGCCGTCCCCGGTTTGTAGGGGTCGTAAGGTGCCAGCCACGTAGCGAAGACGGCGGTAAAAATCATTATCAATAATACGACAAGTCCGAAGACGACCACTCCGCGTGATAAAAATACCCGGCGAAAGCGCCGCCACTCGCTTACCCGGGGCGGGGCTTCCTGGAAATCTGTTATGTCTTTAAATATTTCTACCAATTTAAAAATTTCCTAGCCGTATCTTATCCTTGGGTCGAACCAGCCGTAAGAAATATCAACCAGCAGATTAACTATCAAGATAACAACAGCGATAACGAAAGTGATGGCCTGTACCACCACGTAGTCCTGCCCGAAGATGCTGCTGACCATCAAACGTCCGACACCAGGAATAGCAAATATTAACTCGACGAGTACCGAACCACCGAAGATGATGCCCACACCCAGGCCCATTAAGGTAATCACCGGGATAAGGCTGTTTTTCAGGGCATGTTTCAGTATTACCATACGCTCGCTTAAGCCCTTGGCCCAGGCGGTGCGGATGTAGTCCTGCCGGGTAACCTCAAGCATGCTCGACCGCATCTGCCGCGCGTTGGCTGCCAGACCAAAAACGGCCATACTGATTACGGGCATAACCAGTTGCCTCGTATTCAACCAGAAATCTTCCAGCGGCGACGTGTAGCCGGAGATAGGAAGCAGGCCGAGTCTGAGGCCGAAAGCGTATATCATCAATATCCCTATAAAGAACACTGGGATGGTTATGCCGATATAGGTCAGAGGTGTGATTATCTTATCAACCAATTTACCCCGCCTTATGGCGGCGAGTAGACCCGCTATAAGTCCTAGCACGGCACCGACTATCAAAGATAGCACCCCTATGTGAACGGTCACAGGGAAACGTTCCAGCATGAGCTTGCCCACTTTCTCATGGTAGAATATCGATTCTCCGAAGTCTCCCTGGAAGATGTTGCCTACCCAGTTAAAGTACTGCACCATTATCGGCTTATCAAGACCGAACTTGTGCCGGAGCTCGTCAACCATTTCCGGGGGCATAGCTTCCACCTGTGCCGATTGAGCTACGTAAATGATAATGGGGTCTCCGGGTAGCAGACGCATAACGAAGAATACCAACACGGTTACAATAAGAAGGACAAACAGCGCCTGTATCAGTCGCCGGATGATATATGTTGTCACACTAAACCTCGGATATTATTTAAGAAACCTTGCTGTTAAACATAACCTTACAACAGCCCAAACCGCGCCTATTCCATCGGATAGACCTGCAGCCTGTCTGCTGAGAGTTGTGATACTTTTTTTCTCAACCGGGGTCGGGTGGTTCATCTCCTTCTTGCTCATATAGATGCCAATGAACCACCCGACCTTAACTTATTCAGTTTGCTTAATGTTTTTCCATCCAGTCATCGTACGGAGTCCAGATAATGCCGTGAATTATCGGGTAATCGGTGTGAACGTAGGGTTGCATTATTGCCGCTTCGGCCGTCCTGAAAAGCGGGACAATCATGGCATCCTCTCCGGCCTGCTTAATCGCCTCCTGTATCTTTGGTAGAGCAGCGACAATACTGCCGTACTTGGTGGGGTCCAGCGCTTCGTCGCACAGGGCCACGTATTTTTCTGATTTCCAGATATTGCCTGTCCTGAAGGTCATCGGGTTGGGGCCGTAGTGTACAAAAAGATCCGTGGCACTCGGATTGATGCCGGAAGCTGTATAGACCATATCGGTAAAGCCGGTACCGAAGACCGACCCGAAATACCTGCCCAGGTCAGCAACGTCCAGCTCAACCTCGATGCCGACCTCACCTAAATTGGCCTGCATGAAGGCGCCCGCATCTATTCCCATTTCCGTAAGCAGGAGCTTAGTCTTGAATCCGGCGGGGTACCCTGCCTCGGCCAGCAGCTCCCTGGCTTTGTCGGGATTGTATGGCCGCGGGTCATAGCCCTCTACGTACCCCGGCCAGGTCGAGGAAGCCATCTGATGGAAGGGTTCGAACAGCCCCTGTCCCAGCATCTCGGCCAGGGCCGGGCGGTCAATGGCATATTCCACGGCCTCACGGATTTTCTTGTCGTAGAATATTGATTCGGGGTTACTGGAATCAAACAGAATACACTGGAACATACCGGGGCCCCAGTTCATCTTCAGGCCCTTTTCCTGTAAATCGATTATATTCTCCACTGACGAGACAGCGAGCCATATGTCCGCTTCTCCTGCCTCCATTGTGGCGGCAGCTACCATGGAGTCGGGTATATAACGGATTTCAATGGCATCGAGATAGGGCATGTCCGGCTGCCAGTAGTTGGGGTTTTTAACGAATCTGATATGGTCGTCCCGCTGCCAATCGGCGACGGTAAAGGGACCTGTGCCTACGGCGTTGACGCGTGCCCAGGCTATGCGCTCTTCCTCAGTAGCCCCGGATTTTTCAAAGGCCGTAGGTGAAATCGGCGACATTAACCCCCAGTCTTCAACCATGTACCAGTTGAAGCTGTTAAGATGTATGATGAGAGTATGTTCATCGGCAACCTCAAAGGAGTCGATATACTGGCCGTTGGACAGTCGACCGGCGTCCAGCCCAAGCTGGAAATTCCACCGGCACGCCTCGGCATTCCAGTCCGTACCGTCATGGAACTTAACGCCTTTCCGGATATGGAAGGTGAAGGTCAAAGCCTGCGGATCGCCCTCCCAGGACTCGGCCAGCTGTGGCATAAAGGTTCCCTTATTATCTCCCCACAGCCATAAATGTTCTATGACGGGAAGCATGTAATAGTTATCCGAAGGTGATTTCTCCGGTCCATAACCGAGAACATTGGGGATAGCTCCTGCAATGCACCTCAGGGTGCCGCCGTACTCAGGCCCACCCGGTGCCGGGCTCGGTTCCGGTGACGGTGCCGGTGCCGGTGCTGGAGCTGGTGCTGGTGCTGGAGCTGGTTCTTCCGGTTCGGCGCAACTGCTGATGAATAACGCGCTTATCAGGAGAACCGACATGGCAATTATTATAAACTTCTTCATGGTTACTGCACGCCTCCTTTGTAGATTCTCAATAGCTTTCATTGGCCTTACTGTTAAATCATATGTCACCTCATATATCACCCCCTTTTGGTTTAAGGCCTCTTTTAATATACCACCAACGATTACAGTACTGGCCTTTAACTCTCATAGTAACACTGTTGATTCCTTTTTAAAACCGCTTTCACTTCCGGAGGTATGCGAATCATCCGGTTAGACTGATTTTCGCTCTTTTTGAAACTCATCTAATAATATTGCTGCGCAATCTAGTCTGTAATTGTATATTCTTTTACGTAGATAAGTCAAGATTACTAAAAACTTTTATATTTTTCTGACTCTTGGATTATCCCTGTACCGTTTTCAGGCGGCCGTAGAGTTCTGGTTTTCCCCTGTGAAGATGGGGCGTACTGCCATATGTAGCGTCACATCAAGGTCTGTTTTGACTTTTCCCTCGGAAATTAATTATAGTAATCAAGCGTATGTTCAGCAAAAGGAGAGATACTTATGTCCGCTGTTATGAAATTTGAGAAGCTGCTCGAACCCGGTCAAATCGGGTCGGTAAAGACCAGGAACAGGATAATTAAAACGGGCGCCGGGATGTTCATGTGGCACGAGGACGACCTCCACATGAACGAGGCGATTAAATCCTTCTACGAGGGAATAGCTAAAGGCGGTGTGGGTCTGCTGATAGTGGAATCCCCGACCGTTGACTACCCTCTGGGTGCGCGCTGGAGGCCGCGTTACCGTATTGACGATGATAAATATATCAAAGGTCTCAGCGAGCTGGCCCAGGTTATCCGCAAGCACGACTGCCCCACCTTTATGCAGATGAACCACGACGGCCCCTGGCAGCGGATAATCTTCGAGCCGACGGCTCTTTCCCCCGGTCCACCGATTGCCGCCTCGCCGGTGAGTATGAGCTCGGATAATGACTTTCATAATGAGGTGCCCCACGAACTCACCATCGAGGAAGTTGAGGAGATTGTAGACAAGTTCGCCAGTGCGGCGGTGCGGGCGGAGAAAGCGGGATTTCAGGGTGTGGATGTCAATGCCGCCAGCAGCCACCTGGGACATAATTTTCTCTCCCCCTTCTGGAACCGCCGCCAGGACAAATACGGCGGCAGCCTGGAAAACCGGGCCAGGTTTGTCGTCGAAATCATCCAGGAAATCAAAAAGCGTTTGGGGCAGGACTTCCCGGTCTCCGTCTGTATCAACGGTATCGAAATCGGCCGAATCGTGGGGATTGAGGATGAAAAATGCATGACCGCCGCGTACAGCCGGGGAATAGCCCGGGTATTGCAGGAAGCCGGCGCCGATAACATTCACGTCCGGAGCCACTGGCTGGGACGTCACGTCGCCGCCTATCTCCCCGAGCTTTTTTGTTACCCGGAGCCTCCTATCACCATGAAAGAATTCCCCGGTGAATACGATTGGAGTCGGCACGGCGCGGGTGTCAACCTGCGCGTGGCCGCAGGAATCAAGAAGGCGGTGTCCATCCCGGTGATGACTGTCGGCAGGCTCGACCCCGAACTCGGTGAGCAGGCCTTACGGGAGGGAAAAATCGACTTTATCGGCATGACCCGCCGCCTGATAGCCGACCCCGAGCTTCCCAACAAGGTTGCCGCCGGGCGACTGGACGATATCGCCCCCTGCACCGCCTGCGATAACTGCCTGGGCAGCCGGCGGTGCCGCATAAATGCTAACGTGGGCACGGAGCATAATACCATCGAAAAAGCGGAGAAGAAGAAAAAAGTCGTGGTCGTCGGCGGTGGGCCCGCCGGAATGGAGGCCGCCAGGGTAGCGGCCCTGAGAGGCCACGACGTTACCCTCTATGAGAAATTAAACAGGCTGGGAGGGTTGCTCCCGATGGCGGCCATGGTCAAGGGAACCGGGATTGAAGACCTGCCCGCCTTGGTCAGCTATCTCGAACGCCAGGTTACCGGACTCGGCGTCAAGATTATCCTCGGCAAAGAAGTCGTCCCGGCCACGATAGAGGAGATTAAGCCCGACGCGGTTATCCTGGCCACCGGCGGCATACCTGTTATTCCGGGGATACCGGGTATCTACGGGCGTAACGTGGTCAACGGCGCCGTCCTGCACCAGCGGCTGAAGTCGTTTTTAAGATTCCTGAAGCCGGAAACACTGCGGTGGCTGACGCATTTCTACCTGCCCGTCGGGAAAAGAGTGGTTGTCATCGGCGGCGGCATTCAGGGCTGTGAACTGGCCGAGTTTCTCGTCAAGCGGGGTAGGAAAGTGACTATCGTAGAAAAAGCCGAAAATGTTGGGGAAGGTATGGTGGACGTTGTCTTGGCTTATCTGCTGACCTGGTTTAAAGAAAAAGGTGTCGCCGTGATATCCGGGGTTAAAGAGTACGTGGAGATAACGAAAAAGGGATTAGCGATAATTACCAAAGAAAGGGAGACTCTAACCCTTGAAGCCGATAGCATCGTGTCGGCTCTGCCTTTGATGAAAAATACCGACCTGCTGGAAAGCCTCGAGGGTAAGGTGCCGGAGCTTTATGCCGCCGGCGATTGTCAGGAGCCCCTGCTCATTGTTGACGCTGTTGCCGCCGGCTCGCGTACGGCCCATGCTATTTAACTCAGGGTAAATTCTGCGGTACTATTGACAGTTATACAGGGTGCGGATATTATTCAACCGACATGACCACTCTGGTTTTCATTAAAGACCTTGTTATTGCCACGCTGGGCCAGATGGCTTCTCTATTCGCAGGTGTCTTTGTTTTCGGTCTGCTGATTCACTTCATCTCCCAGCTTACCTTCAAATCGCTGGAAAGGACTTTCGGGACTAAAGGCGTTTATTTCGTGGCCTGGCTGGGCACGCCCATTCACGAGCTGGGGCACGCCCTTTTCTGCATTATCTTCCTGCACCGAATCGTGGATATCAAGTTCTTCAAGCCCGACCCGGTTACGGGCACGCTGGGGTACGTTTCCCACACGTGGAATAAAGGAAATCCCTGGGCGGTGCTGGGTAATTTCTTCATCGGCATCGGGCCGGTGCTGCTCGGTTGCGCGGTGCTCTTCGCCACTTTCTACTTCCTGATTCCGCATAGCTCTCAGGTCTGGGACGCTATCATTTTCAAGGTCGGTGAAATAGGGGAAAGTCAATCGTTTGGTAGTTTTTGGACGGTCTTTCAGAGTTCATCGCTGTCCCTGGTTAAAATAATATTCACGCTCTCCAATTTGGCGACCTGGCAGTTCTGGGTCTTCGTCTATCTCTCCATCTGCGTAGCTTCTAATATCAGGCTCAGTTTGTCGGATATCAAGGGTTCTTTATCGGGATTGGGCTGTATCGTTTTGATTTTTCTCCTGATAAATTTTCTGGGGCTTATTACCGGTTTCGGCACCGAAAAATTCTTACCGATTACGGCTTCATCCCTGGGCGTCGTCTACAGCCTGTTCATACTCGCTTTAATCATGGTATTGCTGGGATTCATCTTGATTTATACCGTATCGGCGCTCTTTTACAGGTTGAGATATAAGATACTTCTCAATCCGTTTTAACTTGTGCTGCGAGATGAAAGGAGTAGCGAAATGGCGAAAAATAAATATGAGAAATATATCGTGCGGGAGGCTATGCGCCCGCAGGATTTCCTCGACCTCATGGCGGCCGATTTTATGACGATGCCCCCGCTGATTTTCCTCAACGGGGATAAGCCCGTTCCGGGGTCCAACCAGTTCCTGGAGGTGGTCTGGATATGGGCGGAAGGCGCTGCCGCCGTCAACCCGGACCGGCCGCCCCATTCGCACGAGTTCGACGAGGTATTTGTGTTCCTGGGAACTGACCGGGAAAATCCCAACGACCTGGGAGGGGAGGTCGAGTTCTGGCTGGGCGAAGGCGAAGATACGGAGAAATACCTGCTCACCACCTCGACATGTATCTTCGTCCCCAGGGGGCTGGTTCACCTGCCGATGATTTTTAAGAATGTTAAAAGGCCGTTCCTGCTGGTGACGACGGGGATGAACATGGGTCGGGAGTGGGTCAGGGACAAGGCCCCCAGGAAATAATGTAATGTCATTCCAGCGAAAGCTGGAATCCAGAGGAGGGATGGTGTCCAACCCCTCACCTCTATTGGGATGACATAATAGAACAGTCTCTGGTTTGGTTTTCCCCCGTACGGGTCATAAATGTTATAATCCGGTAAGAAAGAACATGAGTATCGGGGTTAATCTTCCGCCTTTTTTACAGCAGCTCGCCGAAGACGTGAAACGGGTTGATGTCCGCGGCGGCACGGTCGGCGAGTGCCTCGAAGAGCTGGTTGGCCGGTATCCGCGTTTGAAGCCACGTATTTTCGCCGGGGACGGCAGGTTAGCTAAAGGACTTAGTGTTTATATCAACGGCGAGAATGCCTATCCCGGGGAACTGGCCAGGCCGGTACGTGATGGGGATAATCTCCATCTGGCGCATCTCATCTTCGGCGGATGAGCCGTTACTCTAAAAATAGATTATTTTCTGATTCACAATTATAATAGATATATCAGCCTATATTCAGGAGGATGACATGGCGTTAAATACCGGTAGATTGCTCAGGGTGGACCTTTCCGGCGGTAAAGTAGCTGCGGAGACCATCCCGGAGTCGATAGCGGCGGACTTTGTCGGGGGGAGAGGCTACGGTATCAGGTATCTTTATGAGGAGTTGCCTCCCGGCATCGACCCCCTCGGCGAGAAAAACAAGCTGATTATGCTTAACGGCCCGCTGGCGGGTAACAAGGCCCAGGCGGTGTCCCGCTGGATGGTTTGCACCCGGAGCCCGCTGACCGGCGCCTTTGCCCGCTCCGCCTGTGGGGCCGACTTCGGGGCGTGGCTGAAATTCGCCGGCTATGAAGTTATCATCGTCGAAGGTAAAGCCGAAAAGCCCGTTTACCTCCACCTTACCCCCGATGGCTGCGAGATTCTCGATGCCGGTGAAATCTGGGGACAAAACACCGGAGAGACGCAGGCCTGGCTGAACGAGCGGCACGGTAAAAATACGCGTACGGCCTGTATCGGCCCGGCGGGAGAAAATCTGGTGAAGTATGCGGCCATCGTCAGCGACAGGAGAACGGCCGGCCGCTGCGGCACCGGCACCGTGTTGGGCTCAAAAAATCTTAAAGCTATTGCCATTACGGCTCAACGTAATGTTCAGCTAGCCGACCCGGAGGCTTATGATAAACTGGCCAAAGAGCAGGTTAACATAATTAAGAACAACGGCGCTTTCCAGAGCCACAAGGAGTGGGGCACCACCGCCACCCAGGATATCACCAACGGTATCGGTATCTATCCGGTCAGGAACTTCCGCTACGGACAGCATATCGACTACGAGAAGATTACCGGAGAGGAGTACCGTAAACTGAGGACAGGGGACATGGGCTGCTATTCCTGCCCGGCGCGGTGTGGCAAGGTGCATACCGTCGCTTCCGGGATTTATGCCGGGGCCCACAGCGAAGGGCCGGAGTACGAAACCATCTGGGCGTTTACCGGCCCCATTGAGAGCAGCAGTATCGAGGCCAGCATCGCCGCCGACCAACTCTGCGACGACTTTGGCCTGGATACCATCAGCACCGGCGGCTGTATCGGCTTCGCCTACGAGCTTTACGAGAAAGGCCTGCTCAAGAAGTCGGACACCGACGGCCTGGAGCTTACCTACGGCAGCCATGAGCCGATGGTCGCCCTCGTGAAAAAGATAGCCATGCGCGAGGGCATCGGTGACCTTCTGGCCGAGGGCACGATGCGGGCTGCCGCGTCCATCGGTAAAGGGGCGGAAGCCTGTGCTATCCACGTTAAAGGACTGGAGCTTCCCGCCTACGAGCCCAGGGGCGCCAAGTCCCAGGGCTATAACTACGTCACCGCCAACATCGGCGCCAACCACTGCTACGGGTATGCCGCGCAGGATATTTTCGGGGCCCCCTTCCCCAGGCCGACCGACCGTTTTTCCGAGGAAAACGCCGACGTGGTTATCTTTAACCAGGACGGCACTGCCTCCAAGGAGACGGGGATTGTCTGCGGTTTTTCCGGCGGCTGGGGCTGGGCCGATGAACTCTTCGGGAAGCTGCTGGCGGCGGCCAGAGGTGTCAAAGACTTCGAGGATAAGGATTATATCAATAAGGTTGGGGAGCGTATGTTCAACCTAGAGCGGGCCTTCAACGTGCGTGAGGGTTTCGATAGGAAGCAGGATACCCTCCCGAAGAGAATGCTCACCGAGCCCCTCCACACCCGCAAGGCCCCCGGCGAAGGCCAGATAGTCAGCCACCAGGACGAGTTCCTCGATAAATATTACAGCCTGCGCGGCTGGTCTAAGGAAGGCATACCGACTCCCGAGAAGCTGAAGGAAATAGGGCTGGACTTTGTATTAAAGGACATGCCGGTAAAATAACGATATATTATAATACGAAATTAAGGTGTTCATGCGATGCAAGCAGTTGAAGCAAGCCATGTAGTCAAGTCCTTCGCCGATAAGATAGCCGTTGACGACCTGTCTTTCTCGGTTACTCAGGGTGAGATATTCGGACTGATTGGCCCTAACGGCGCGGGGAAGACTACCACCATCAGGATGATAATGGATATTATCAAACCGGACTCCGGCGAGGTAACCGTCTTCGGCGAGAGATTTGGTAAAGCTGCCCGGAATAACCTTGGCTACCTGCCCGAGGAAAGAGGTCTGTATAAAAAGCTGAGAGTGCTCGAAACTATTATATATCTTGCCTCGCTCAAGGGTATGGACCGGCATCGAGCGGAAGAACGGGCCGGTGAATTGCTCGAAAAAACAGGTATGTTGTCCAATAAGGGAAAGAAAATTGAGGAAATGAGCAAGGGCATGAGTCAGATTATTCAGTTCATCGTTACTATCACCCATGACCCGCAGCTGGTTATCCTTGACGAACCCTTTTCCGGCCTCGACCCCGTGAACGTCGAGTTGTTGAGAGAGATGTGCGTTGACTTGAGGAATCAGGGTAAAGCCGTAATCCTGAGCGCCCATCAGATGAATCAGGTGGAGGAATTGTGCGACCGTATCCTGATGGTTAACAACGGGCGCGCCGTCCTTTATGGGGACCTGGCTGAAATAAAATCCAGGTACCGGGGCAATTCGGTTTTTCTGGATGTCGAAGGGGAGCTGGGTGACGTATCCGGGGTTGCCGGGAAACGCCCTCATAAAGGTTACGTTGAACTGGTTCTGGATGAGAAGACAACCCCTCAACACCTCCTGGAGCAACTGTTAAGCCGTGGTAAGGTAATCAATCGTTTCGAACTTGCTACTCCTTCACTTAACGAGATATTCCTGAAGGAGGTAGGTAAAAATAGATAATACAACGTGGTTAATATTCAGACACGAATTCCTGCACACGATAAAACGGACGGGATTTATCGTGATGACCCTTATTGTGCCGGTCCTGGCTCTCCTGGCAATAGGCGTCGTCCAGCTGGTATCGGCAATCATCGAGCCGCCGGAAGTAGAAACTACCACCATCGGTTATGTTGATGAGGTCGGCGGGTTCGACCAGTTTACCGCTCAGGGGCCTGTAGAGCTGGTTCGCTACCCCACGCAGGATGAGGCGACGGTCGCCCTGCTGGCGGGCGATGTTTCGGAGTATTTCGTCATTTCAACGCCTTATACATCAGCGGGATTGGTAAACCGGTATACCCTGGAGAAACAGCTGGAACCCCCCCCGGGAATTCAGGGCGCCATCAAGGGATTCCTTACGAGCAATATGCTATCGGGGAAAGTGCCTGAGGATACTATCCAGCTTGTTGAATCCCCTTTGTACCTGATGACTACCAGGCTTACCGAAACCGGCGCTGTGGCTACCGAACAGGGCGGCTTCGGCAATCTTGTCGTTCCCGGTATTTTCAGCCTGCTGCTGGCCCTCTCCCTGAATTTCTTTGCCAGTTACATGGTACAGGGACTGGGAGAGGAAAAAGAGAGCCGCCTTATCGAGGTATTACTCTCCTCCGTTACTACCCGGCAGTTGCTCGTCGGTAAGGTCATGGGACTGGGTGTCGCCGGTCTGGTGCAGGTGGTAGTCTGGCTTATCTCACTGCCGCTCCTGTTGAACCTGGCATCGTCCGCTTTCGGCGGTTTTTTCAGCACAATACAAATACCGGCTAACTTCATCGTTCTGGGAATAGTCTATTTCGTATTGGGATATCTATTGTTCGCTGCGCTTTCGGCGGGTGTCGGCGCCATCAGCCCCAATGCCCGGGAAGGACAACAGCTGTCTCTGATTTATTCAATGTTTGCTATCGTACCTCTCTGGTTCTCATCTTTACTGATGCTGTTCCCTAAAAGTCCAATCTGGACAGTCCTGACCATTTTCCCTATCACGGCCCCCGTGGAAGCGATGCTGCGACTTGGCGTAAGCGATATTCCCGCCTGGGAAATGGTTACCAGCATCGTGGTGCTGGTGCTCTCTATCATCGGGGTTTTGGCATTATCCATCAGGGTTTTCAGGATTTACCTGTTGATGTATGGGAAAAGACCCAGCTTAAGGGAAATTATCCGCAACCTCAGGAGCGGCTAACCCGCTTGTTCTGAAGGCCGACTCAAATGTATCAGTTCCACCCATCGTACCGTAGCACCCCCGCATGACGTTGTTTAAAATGTCATTCTGAGGAGTCCCGATAAAATCGGGACGACGTGAGAATCTCTAGATCAGGCTGGTTGATATTGCTATCCACCTCACTGGACCCTCACGCCCGCCTCCGGCGGGCTCAGGGTGACATAAAAGACGGTACTTTTAGGGCAAAGCCTGCCTTATCGCTTAAGTATTGACGGTTGTAATAGCTCGCTGGTTTTGCTATTGTTTTTAAGTATAGACATGTAATCAGGGGGAGAACGGGAAGATGCACGATATACGTGAGACAGGCACCATATCCGAAAAGCTGAGCGAGAAGGGCTACCGGCTGACGCCCCAGCGTATGATGATTCTCTCCGCGATGGAGAGCAGCCACGACCATATCAGCGCCGAGGAAATTTATGCCCAGGTAGCGGCTAAATACCCCAATGTCAATATCTCGACCGTCTATCGTACGCTGGAGCTGTTGAAAAAACTCGGCCTCGTCTATGAGATTAATCTGGGAGAGGGGCGCATTCGCTATCACGCCGAGAGTAGCGGACACCATCACCACCTGGTCTGCCAGGACTGCGGCGCGGTCATCGATATTGACGAATCAGCCCTGTCTTCTCTCAAGGATATACTGCTCCGCGATTATCAGTTCCAGGCCGAGTTAAGGCACGTGGGTATATTTGGATTATGCGAGAACTGCCGCCGGAAACACTCCGGAGGGGGTAGCAAAAAGTAATGCCCGGCCAGCGCAGGGAGAAATGGCAGAAGGATATCCTGGAGCCGGCTTTGCGGCGTTTCCCCGAGCGCCAGCCCGAATTTAAACTCACCTCCGGCATCGAAATTCACCCCCTTTACTCCCCTGAAGACCTGGAAAACGCCGACCTTGAAGAATCCGTCGGTTACCCGGGGGAGTATCCCTTCGGACGCGGCATTCAGCCCAACATGTACCGCGGCCGACTCTGGACGATGCGCCAGTACTCCGGCTTTGCCTCCGCGGAAGAATCGAACCGACGCTACCGTTACCTGCTGGAGCAGGGCCAGACCGGACTCAGCATCGCTTTCGACCTCCCCACTCAGATAGGCTACGACTCCGACCATCCCCTGGCACGCGGTGAAGTGGGCAAGGTGGGCGTACCCATCGACACCCTCCGCGATATGGAGGTACTCTTCAAAGATATTCCGCTGGATAAAGTCAGCGCCTCCATGACCATTAACGCCACCGCCCCGATTTTGCTGGCGATGTATATCGTCCTGGCAAAAAAGCAGGGTATCGACCCCACACAACTCGACGGCACTATTCAGAACGATATTCTTAAAGAGTACATCGCCCGGGGCACCTATATTTTCCCGCCCGCCCCCTCCATGAGGCTGACCACCGATATTTTTAAGTATTGCAGTCAAAATCTTCTCCGCTGGAATACCATCAGCATCAGCGGCTACCATATCCGCGAGGCCGGCTCGACGGCCGTGCAGGAAATCGCTTTTACCCTGGCCGACGGCATCGCTTACGTTCAGGCGGCCATCGAACGCGGTCTGAACGTGGACGACTTTGCCGGACGGCTGTCGTTTTTCTTCGACGCCCATAACAACCTGCTGGAAGAAGTGGCCAAGTTCCGGGCCGCCCGGATTCTCTGGGCAAAAATCATGAAGGAGAGATTCGGCGCGAAGAACCCGCGTAGCTGCATGCTCCGCTTCCACACCCAGACGGCCGGCTGCTCGCTGACCGCCCAGCAGCCCCTGAACAATATCGTCCGGGTGGCCATCCAGGCGCTGGCGGCCGTGCTCGGCGGCACGCAGTCCCTCCACACCAACTCCTGCGACGAGGCTTACGCCACCCCCTCCGAAGATGCCGTCACCACGGCGCTGCGCACCCAGCAGGTCCTGGCTTACGAGAGCGGCGTGGCCGACTCCGCCGACCCTCTCGGCGGGGCGTGGCTGGTGGAGAAACTGACGCAGGATACAATCGCGGCGGCGGAAAAGTATATTGATAAAATCGATTCTCTGGGTGGGGCGCTGGCGGCTATCGAAAACGGTTTCCAGCAGCGCGAGATACAGGAAAGTTCCTACCGTTACCAGAGAGAGGTGGAAGCGGAAGAAAGGGTAATCGTCGGCGTGAACAAATTCGTTGCGCCCTATTCGAAAATCGAGGGGCTCCTCCGCGTTAATCCTGCGGAGGCTAAAAAGCAGGTAGCCGGGCTGAGCAAGGTGAAAAAAGAACGTAATGCTGCGGAAGTAACTGCATCTCTGGAAAACCTGAAAAAGGTCGCCCGGAGCTCCGAGAATACCATGCCCGCCTTTATCCGGTGCGTGGAGGCTTACGCCACCGTGGGGGAAATCTGCGACGCCCTTCGCGAGGTATTCGGCGTACAGGGGGAGTCCCTTATTTTCTAAATATTTTCAGGAGAAACGATGATTAAAAAAGTCCACCATATCGGCATTGCCGTAAATAACCTGAAAGAAAGCGTGGCACTATTCGAGAAGCTGCTGGGCATAAAAGCGCACATCGAGGAAGCCCCCTGCCAGCGAGTGACCGAGGCCGTTTTTCAGGTGGGGGAGGGTATAGAAATCGACCTTCTTGAGCCGATGGGACCCGATAGCGCCGTGGCGAAGTTCCTGGAAAAGCGCGGCGAGGGGCTTCACCACATCGCTTTAGAGGTAGATGACATCAATACCGATTTAAAGGACATGGAAGAAAAGGGTGTCCAGCTTATCGATAAAGAGGGGAGAGAAGGGGTGGCCGGGAAAATCGCTTTCCTCCATCCGAAGTCGGTCAACGGCGTCCTCGTCGAGCTTGTCCAGCCGCGGGAAGGGGGGCGGTAATTTTTTATTATTGTCATTCTGAGGGCACGCAGTTTTATATTTTTTTCTGTCATTCTGAAGGAGCGGAGCGACTGAAGAATCTCGGGGTGGTGGTGGAGAATAACAAACTGGGAGTAGCTTTTTATGAGTCGCAAAAAGATACGTGTTCTGGTAGCCAAGCCGGGACTTGACGGCCATGACCGCGGCGCCAAGGTGGTGGCGCGTGCTTTACGTGACGCCGGTATGGAGGTCATCTATACCGGCATCCGCCAGACGCCGGAGATGATTGTCCAGGCGGCTCTCCAGGAAGACGTTGATGTTATCGGCCTGAGTTGTCTTTCCGGCGCTCACCTTGAGCTCTTCTCCGGGGTTATGGACGGACTGAAAGCAAAGGATATGGAAGATGTCGTGGTCGTGGCCGGCGGTATTATCCCCGAGGATGATATTCCCATCCTTCAGCAAATGGGCGTTAAGGCTGTTTTCGGGCCGGGCACGCGTACTTCCGATATAATCGTAGCTGTTCAAAAGCTGGTGGCTGATTGAAAAAACCAGCAGGATGGGGCATCTTGCGCCGCTCGCCCTGAGCGTGTCGAAGGGCAAGCGTGGAAAAGATGCAATTATTTTGTTATGCCAATCACTATCAGACTCCTTAAATCAGGGGATATTCCCCTGCTCACTTCGGTGCCGTCGTTTCTCAACTGGAACGTGCCGGAGTCGTATTTTATAGGTTTGCTGTCTGAACAAAAGACGGGAAAGCGCGTTATTCTTGTCGCCTGTGTCGATAGTAATTTAGCCGGGTACGTTACCGTAAAATGGCAATCGGACTATCCCCCGTTTGCCGAAAAATCTATCCCTGAAATTAACGACCTTCGTGTCCTTTCTCAGTTCCGCCGTCGCGGTGTGGCCACGGCATTATTGGACGAGGCGGAGAGGCGGATATTCGAACGTTTTCCGCTAGCCGGCATCGGCGTCGGCCTATACGCCGATTACGGTCCCGCCCAGCGTATGTACGCGTTGCGTGGATACGTTCCCGACGGACTCGGTATTTCGTATAAAAACCGGCCGGTTAGCCCCGGTAATGATGTAAGGGTGGATGACGACCTCATTCTTTATATGACGAGGGAGCGGGAATCCAATCCGCTCCCGTATATGTCATCGCGAGGAATCCTTCATTTATGAAGGATGACGAAGCAATCTCCATGTTACAACAAGTCATTCCCGCTTCTTTCTGTCATTCCCGCGAAAGCGGGAATCCAGCCCGCACCACCCCTCGTTTCTTATCTTTTCCCACCCATGCCGCCCTCGCACCATCCGCGGCTTATCCCGTAGTTTTATTCCCACTCCCTAGCGGGGTGTCTAAGAGGGGCGCAGCCCCCTGTCAAATTACCTCCCCCTCTCCTTCATAAATCCTCAAGAGAAGGGGGACACAGGGGGGTAGGTTCACCTCCTCGTTTGACAAAGCCGCACCCATCCCATAAATTAGATATGTTGTAGTACCATCATGTAAGGAGGATTAACGATTATGGATTGGGGAATGGCTAACCGCCTCTCAAGGTTGATTCCATCGGATGGACATTGCCTGTTTATGCCGATTGACCACGGGTATTTTCAGGGGCCGACCAGGAAGCTGGAAGAACCGGGCAAGACCCTTGAGCCTATCATGCCTTACGCCGATGCCGTCTTCGTCACCAGGGGCGTATTACGCTCGGCGATAAATCCAGCCGGCTGCAAGCCGATTATCCTGCGCGTCTCCGGCGGCACCAGCATGGTCGGCGCCGACCTTGCCAACGAAGGGATTACTACCGATATCGAAGAGGTAATCCGTATCAATGCATCGGCAATGGGCCTCTCCATATTTGTCGGCACCCCCTACGAAAAAGAGTCGCTGCTAAACCTGTCCAGGCTCGTCAACGAGGGTGAAAAGTACGGTATCCCCGTCATGGCGGTGACGGCAGTGGGTAAGGAAATGGAAAAGCGGGAAGCCCGCTATCTTGCGCTGTGTTGCCGGATTGCCGCGGAACTCGGTGCGCGTATCGTGAAGACCTACTGGTGCGAGAACTTCGAGAGGGTGGTGAGCGGCTGCCCGGTGCCGGTGGTCATAGCGGGTGGACCCCAGACGGAAACCGAGCTCGAAGTGTTCCAGTTCGTTCATGACGGCATGCAGAAGGGCGCCATTGGCGTGAACCTGGGGAGGAATGTCTGGCAGAACGATTACCCTGTAGCCATGATAAAAGCGATACGTGCCGTCGTTCATGAAGACGCTACTCCGGAACAGGCGCAGGAGATATATGATACTGCGAAAAACGAATAGGTAGCCGGACTTAAAAATGCGCGTAGCCGTATGGTACAACAACCGTGATGTGCGTATCGAGGAAATGCCCAGGCCCAAAATCGGGAAGGGCGAACTCCTGGTACGTGTGGTTGCCAGTGGCATCTGCGGCAGCGATGTCATGGAGTGGTACCGCCTTGACCGGGCACCGCTGGTACTGGGACACGAGATTGCCGGCGAGGTTGTGGAGGCAGGAGAGGGTGTCGGGATGTATAAAGTCGGTGACCGCATAACTGCGGCACATCACGTACCCTGCAACGCCTGTCGTTACTGCCTGAACGGGAATCACACTGTCTGCGATACCCTGCGCCGCACCAATTTTGACCCCGGCGGCTTCGCCGAATACGTCCGCCTGCCCGCCATCAACGTAGACCGCGGCGTTTTTCTTTTACCCGATGATGTCTCTTATGAAGAGGCCACCTTTACCGAACCTCTGGCCTGTATCATGCGTGGACAGCGGAGGGCTAACGTGCAGTCAGGTCAGAGCGTTCTTATAATCGGCAGCGGTATTTCCGGGCTGCTACATGTGCAATATGCCCGGGCGATTGGCGCCGAGCCTATCGTGGCTGTGGATATAAACAGATACCGTTTAAAAGCAGCTGAAAAATTCGGGGCAGATGCGGCGATTAGCGTTGATGGATTTTCACTCGACCGCCTCCGCGAGCTGAACGACGGGCGGCTGGCCGACCGGGTTATCGTGTGCACCGGGGCTGTAACAGCCGTTAACCAGGCACTGGCTTCGGTGGAGCGCGGGGGGACTGTCCTCTTCTTCGCACCCACCGCCCCGGGTATTACTGTACCGGTATCGATAAATAACCTTTTCTGGCGTAATGATATCACGCTGACTACCTCTTATGCCTGCAGCCCCACCGATTATGCAGAAGCTCTCAAATTGATTCATGCCCGCCGCCTGCCGTTGAGGGAGATGATTACCCATCGGCTCGGACTTTCGGAGACCGGGCTGGGCTTTAAGCTCGTTGCTGAGGCGGGGGAATCGCTCAAGGTTATCATTGAACCGCAGCGTTGAACGTTACTCTAGGGGTTGACAAACAGGCAATTTTCTGATAAATTGTTAGTCGAGGAAGCTGGAAGATAACCAGCTTTTTTATTTTATAATAAAATATCGTCTCCTTTGCATATTTACCTTCTGTAATACCTGGGCTAGATATAGCTTTATTACTGCTCTCCTTCTCTTCTTTCGGCAACTAGGGTCACCGGACTATTAACAGGATAATTGAGATGGAAATAGAATACGGAATGTCCGTGGTGGATAAAAATAACAAGCATCTCGGCGAGATAGACCATATCGTTATGGATAGCTGGTCAGGGGAGCCACGGAAGTATATCGTGCGTCTGGATGATGATGTCAGTGCGGTATATTTTACTCCCGAGAACGTCGCCGAAGTAACTAAAAAGAACATAAAGTTAAATATCTCTGCCGAGGAGATAGAACGCACTTAGTCTTGACCGGGTCCCTGAAGGTATCGGAGCATGATCGAAATCGAATGCCCCAATTGCAACGGAGTTGGGAAAATTTCTCTGGTCCAGCAAATATTCGAGGGGCCGTATCGCTGCTGGAAATGCCGCAGCCTTTTTACTATAGTGATAGCCAACAAAAAGTTGCAGTCCTGCGAACCGCTGAGCGAGGAAGAGTTCAAAAGGTGGCAGGAAGAACAGGAAGCTCAAAAGCAACAGTCGGAATAATGATTTAAGTCTCCGCTCCTTCTTGCTTAATAACTCTAAAAACACAGGCACACGTCTGTTCAACGTCTGACTATACCTAACTTCAACCTCAGGTAATCTGGACTAGGTATATATGCTTATTTCTATCTGTTCCCCCGTAGGTGTAAAGCGATAATCACCTGTACATAAATTAAGCGTTTCTAATACCTGTGAATAAGTATCGCGGCGGAAGCTGTTTTTCAATACCGGATGGTAAGATGATAGTGGAAATAAAAAAAGGAGGTGAACAAGATGCAGATTGGAATAATAGTAGCGCTGGTGATAGCCATCCCGGTAATCCTCTTCCCGGCAGCCTTCATCTGGTACCTCAATATCGGTGGCGTTGTCCAGGCAGTACGCGAGGCTAAGGCAGCTAAAGCAAAGAAAGCCGCCGCCAAGACAACCGCCTAAGAGACATCCGGTAGAGTCCGCTGGGAGGAGGTAAGAAGCTGAAAGCCAGCGGGCTGAGGTGGTCCCCGAAAATTGGACAGGTTATTAAGAGCGGGTTCTGCTCCCTAAAATAGAAAAGGCAGAATAGGAGGAGCAGGATATGAAACAGAACCGAAGGAAACACAGCCCATCGTTCAAGGCCGGGGTAGC
>Ga0315543_1000370_pt1 | contig 55740 bp, 41 predicted proteins | sample SalMarSW160210MG_2_FD_203098 | JGI IMG/M metagenome (GOLD analysis project Ga0315543, IMG submission 203098) | Salt marsh sediment microbial communities from the Plum Island Ecosystem LTER, Massachusetts, United States - Salt Marsh Sediment SW1601-210 ... | reverse complement strand
TTAACTTTTAACCAATAACTATTAACTTTATTTTTTAATTACTGTCTTATCCAGTGGTATACCCAGTTCTTCATATAGTTTCCTTCTGCCGTCCTTATCTGCATCAAGTATTCCCCTGGCAAATAGGGCAACATCCACTGCATGTTCCCTGGGGACCACGATCACACCGTCACCATCGGCAAGAACCACATCCCCGGGTTTGACCAGAACGCCACCGACGGATACCGGTTTATTGACCGACTCAATTTCATTCCTGCCCGGCCGGATGCCCCTGCCTCTCTGCATATAATCGAGATACACCGGGATCCGTTGCTTGATGATCTCATCGGTATCCCTGATCCCTCCGTTAGAAACAATACCCCGTGCTCCCCTGCTCACCCAGGCAAGGGAATTGAACGATCCTACAGATCCGGTTTCACCATCACCCTGAACATCGAGAACAATGACTGTTCCGGGCTTAATGAATTCCACAAAGGGTTCGGAAGAGATCCGGTTGTACCAGTCACCTTCCCATTTTCTGAACTCTTCAGGATCCATGGGATTTTTAACCACCCGGTTGGTTGGAACATAGCGCGCAGTTACTGCTATACCACATACGATGTGTGACAGATCATCAATGTCCCTCCAGAGTGCTTCGATCCGGGGATCCATTAACCCGACATCACGCAATCCCACCATATCCATCCCGTCTGACACGTCGGCTACACGCAGACCGGTGTATAGTTTCAGGATCTCCTCATCAGATGGTGTGTCCTGTGCACTGGATAAGAAGGTAATAGATCCGACTACCATTAATAGAATTGTTTTAACCGTTTGTTTGACTCGTTTCATGGTTATCAGTTTTGGTTATTGTTTTCAGATCCTTATGGCTTGAATCGATTATTTTATAAAAATAGGGAATCGACCGGAATTATTCAGGATTTTTTATTCTCAGACACCATCAGGGTTAAGAAACCCTTGGAGAATTAGCAGAAAACGTTTATTGAAAATCGCCGAATAATTGCTTAACTTGTACAGGTGTAAAGAATTGATCATGAATGTAATCTTCTATCTTATGGATACCCCAGCTTCTTTACTGGAAGGTATGTGAAGAGAAGGAGCTGGAAGCAAAGTATGACGATTATGCTGATTACAAGAAGGTAACCTGGTTTTGAATTCTTCCTATCCGGCAGACCTCTGGTAATACAGGACCGATTCAGCTAAGCGGGATGGTTATTAAGAACCTGGTCCCTGCCCCGTATTTACTATCACAGATTATCGACCCACCCAGTTTTTGAGTGACAAGATTGTTTACGATATATAAGCCCAATCCAGTCCCTTTGCTATGATCGGATGTAATAAATGGATCGAAGATCTTGGGCATTATATCTGTCTGGATCCCTTTGCCATCATCCTGATATTGAATTTCGAGTGTCCCATTATTCTTTACTGCCTTCATGCAAATAGTCCCTCTATTTTTTTCTTCAAATCCATGAATGATTGAATTCAGAATGAGGTTTGTAAAAATCTGAGCAAAGGCACCTGGATAGGAATTGAAGGATAATCGTTCATCACGATGCAACTCAATCTGCTCTTTCTGATATTCCAGCGTCCGGTTCTTTTCCTGGATCTCTTCACTCTGTTCATTAACCAGTTCAACGGTTATGTTCAGCTCTTCGTTGCTCTGGTGGAGTTTTTCTATTGTTTTCTGCAGCTTATGATATAACCGTTGTGTCAACGATATATAATAGAATAAAATGAAACCCACTATCGTAAACATTCCAAGGCAGTTCACTGATTTTATGAATCTCAGTGTATTTGCCGGCAATTCATACAGAATAAATTGCCCGGAATCAAACCACACGAGAAATAAAAAGAGGGTAAAAGAAATTACCGTATTTGCGATAAGGGCGACTTTCCATTTCATGTACAAAATCCCCGTCAGAACCAGACAGAAGAGCAATAAATGGAATCCGCTTTCCTGCCCGATCAACAGGACAGCCAATACCTGATGTATGGCAACTTCGGTTGTTCCTAAAAGGGGTGGAAGTTTCAACCTGCCTTTAAGGCTTAAGAAGAAAGCAATGGTAAACAGCGGCACACTAATCAGGATGTTAAACCACATTAATAGATGGACCTTATATACAGCAAACATGATGATAAAAGCCATGTGCAAGGTTAAGGCTGAAAGTATACCGATTATTTGCGTATCCTGCAAATGTTTGCTCCTTTCAGGAACTCTGTTCTTATATAATAGAGGTGCCATAATAAAATTGTTTAATGCGTTTTCTTGTGTTATATTCTTTAAACAAATGTATGGCACGAGACAGGGCAAAATCTAACAGTTATATCCCAAACATTAACAGATAAATCCCAACCGGGATACTTCCCGGGAATTTGGCCGTTGAAAAGGGTAAATTCTATTAATAAAGTGGATAAAGGAGTGATACGATGACTTTCCGATCGTCGTGCTCCGACTCTTCCATGGGAATCCCTTTGGGAAAGATCGGGGTACGACTTAGCAAAAACTCGCAGCCCGAACTGAAGTCGAGCTGCGATAGGTGGCTTCACTCAGTCATCGTATCACTTGATTTGATCGTTTAATCAATGTTTGGGTTTGCCGGTCCATGAAGCGTATTCGCTGAGAATAACAGTTGTAGTAGGACCGGTGTTTAATAATGTTACTTTTCCTTTAAAAGATTTTTCGTCCCGATGGGATTTTTCAAGAGAAAATAATGGATAATCGGCTCAAAAAAACGAAAAACCTATCCGTCAAATCCCGAATGGGCTATTTGGTACCGAGGTTTGCAGGGAGGTTAGTTCGTGGGAGGGAGAGAGCAAGGTACGGTTATGCCAGAGGCATCCTTTGGGGAATAATTAATTGTTAATGGATGGTGAATGATTAAATAACTGCCATATAAAAGTCGTACCCCGACTTTAAATCGGGGCACGACTACTGTCGGGGCAGGAGCCGGGTTTCTTGTCTTCCAACAAGTTTTTTTCGTCGCCTGACTCAATTCCTGAATTCCTCCCCATTTCCTATCCGCCGGCCAGGAAGGCAGGGAGTGATAATAACTTTGCGAGGATGCTACGGTGCCGCGAAGGGCATACCGGTTTACTAATACAGCACCAGTTCCATATCCCGGACCGCTTCATACTCCGGGTTGAGCACCCATTCTCCATCCTTATTGATCAGTCCCCACTGATCCCCTGATTTGGCTGCCGCATACCCGTTTTTAAAATCCCTCACTGCCTGAAATTTCGGCGGGATCACCCATTCACCGTTGGTGTCAAAAAATCCGACCAGGTCATCTTTCCTCCCTTTACACAATCCTTCATAGAATGTTCCGATGATCTCTGAATCATCCACATACATCATCTCTCCGTATTCGTTAACATAACCCCATCTTCCGTCCAGTTCAACCCGTGCAAGGCCGTCGTGTGGACTGAAATCATTGGCTTTAGTAAACTGGGGCTGTATAACCACTTCTCCCTGCCGGTTGATGAATCCGATCCGTTTATCGAATGTTTTTACCCATGCAAATCCACCAGAAAAATACCCGACACTCTCATACTGTGGTTCAACCACCACATTCCCATAGGTATCAATAAAGCCCGCCCGGTTATCGACCGTATAGACCGGAGCCAGTCCCTCAGAAAAGTGTTTCACGTTATCCACCCGGTCCACATTCACTGGGTATTCCGTTCCAATCTGATCCAGGACAACAAAGTTACCCCTGACCTCAGCAGCAGCATAACCGCCATTGAACTCAGTCACCTTATCATATTTACACTCTATTTTCACCCTGCCTTCCGTATCAAGGTATCCCCATTTTTTATAATACCGCACGGGGACCAATCCGTCGTCGAATCCTTTGACGCCAAAACCCAGTATACTGAGCAGATCGAATCCCTTTATTTCGGTGTTCAACTTCTGGTCGTTGAGGTCAATGAAACAGTATTCTTTTGCTCTCGCATCATAGACCGGGGCGAATCCATCGACCGAAAAGGGAAAGCTCCTCCGGTATTTCGCTCCAATAACCATCTCACCATCGAGGTTTATGAAACCCCACTCTTTGCTTCCGAGTGGTTTCACCTGTGCCACGAGGGTTTGGTCGCCCACATTTTTACGGGGAACTATACTTTTCTGGGCAACTAAACTTTGACAAATCAAAAAACCGATAAATACCAATAACACATTATTTTTCATTTCATTAGAGTTTTTGTGTGGTCATATAAAGATTTCGTTTGAATGACTGCAAATTAAGGAAATTCTGATCCAATGTTTTATTCAACCTATGTTCAAAGGTACAATGTATATGGTAAAAAAGTCAAGAAAAAACCGCTTTATTTGAATCCATTCGGTTGATCTTCTGGCATTGAAATTGTGTTATTTCGGCAATACAATTATCTTTATCCAGGCTTACAGAAGATCTTTATAGCCGGTTTGCCATAGTTCCGGTTAATCACTGAAAAAATCTGATCCTTGAGGTTTATCCTATTTTTTATCATCGCCATCTTGCAGTTTTATTCGTTTCAGCTCCCCGTTATGACTGATCAGGGAATCATAGATACCAGCCGGAATCCTTCAGACACTCCCCTCTTCTCGTTCGGAATGATCAGCGATATCCAGTACTGCGATTGCGAGCACGAAGGTTCGAGGTTTTACCGTGAATCATTAAAGAAGCTTACAAGCTGTGTCAATGAGCTGAATTCGAAAGATTTATCATTTGTGGTGAGTCTGGGTGACCTGATTGAACGAGATTTTACCAGCTACGATTCAGTATTGAACATCCTGGATCAGCTCTCTTGGCCGGTATACCATGTATTGGGGAATCATGATTTTTCAGTTACAGATCAGGAAAAAACCAAGGTTAACAGCAAACTGGGAATCTCCGACACCTATTACGATTTTGAGATCAAAGGTTACCGGTTTATCGTATTGAATGGTTGTGAGATCAGTCTGTTTGCACCGGCTGAAAACACAAAGGAATACCGGAGGGCACAACTGCTTTTGAACCAGTTGAAGGTGAACAATGAACACAATGCGATCGACTGGAACGGAGCCATCGGCATGGAGCAATACAGGTGGTTAAAAAACAGGATCAAAACATCAGAAGAAGCGGGAGAAAAAGTTATCCTTTTCTGCCATTTCCCGGTATATCCGAAATTGGTCCATAATTTATGGAATTACAAGACCCTCCTGAGTTTTTTCAACAGGCAGGAGCATATCGTTGCCTATTTCAGCGGTCACAATCACCACGGCAGTTACGCTACCCTTAAGCATACTCATTACCTCACCCTGACGGCTATGGTGGAAACTCCTGATAGAACTGCCTGGTGCACCGTGAATGTTTTCAACGACCGGCTGGAGGTCACCGGTTACGGAAGGGAAAAATCCCGGGTGTTGTATTTTATTGATCAGTAGCTTTGCTTAGTCATTGTATCACTGGATCTTACTTGTACAGTCTGAGGTCTATTGTGCAGCAGCCCAGACCTGTCTGACCGATTGAAAAAAACGGAACGTGTAATTGGCTAAACCAGAAAAATGGTGTAACTTGAAACAGATTGATTAACAGATCAGTTCTCGTTTATAATATCCAAAAGAAGATCCATTTATTAACCTAAAAATTTATCGCCATGAAAAGACAATTTTATTATCTATTCACCCTGGTTGTAATTCCCCTTATCTTCTCCTGCCAAACTGCAGTGCAAACCGAAGAGGTTGATGTTGAACAGGAAAAAGAAGCCATTATGGCTTTGTTAAATGCGGAGGCCAAAGCTGCTGCTGAACTTGATATTGATACAATCATTGCCATGCATGTCCAGGATGAAGTCGACTCCAGGCTTCAGATGGGCAGAGAAAGTTATACGCTCTTTAATGGTTGGAAAGAGGTCGAAGCACATTTTGAAGGTTGGCGGGATTTGGATTTTTCCAATATGACAAATATCCGGAACCGTAAGGAAAATATGATATTAAAAGTTGGCAACAACTGGGCATGGTTGATCTGTGACAATATCTGGGAGTACGATACGGAAGGGGAGCCGGTAAAAGATGTAAACATTCAGATTAATTTTCTTGAAAAGATTGATGGTGAATGGAAATTCTCCTTCCAGGCATATATTGCCAAGCCACAACCGGATAATGACGAAGATGAAGGAATGGAAGAGGAGGATGAATGATTGTCATAATGGTTCTAATTCGATCATTGGATTGCTTGTTCGTTATGAGCGAGCCGGTCTGGTCAACCATATCTGACTGATAAAAAGTGCGAATCCTATCCATCAAATTTTGGGATTAATTCCGGAGATTTCATATTTTTACTGTAACCAGCGGTTGAAAAATGATTATCCAGTGTAAAACCATCCATCGATGGGTAATTTTTTCATGTCCCATTGTTATTTTGTTGGTTTTAATCATACTTCTCACTCCTCCTGTCAAGCGGGAAAGGGAGCGGTATGAGTATTCCCTGGTGAAGCTGTTTCAGGAAATTCCCGGTTATTGTCTTGATGAACACGATACTGAATTAAGACCTGACCGTCCCGACCTGGCCGCCTTTCATGAATATGTTATGACCGTCGATCCGGAACTTCATCGGGTCCCTGCAGAACGGCTTGCCAAAGCCTATGAGCAAACCCGGATCATCCGGCTGAACCGAAAACAAAAAAAATCGTTTGCCGATGCGCTTGAATGGACGGGTTATCCATCCGAATACGGGGGACGCACCCGGTCGTTGATGTTTGATCCGAATGATCCGGAACACAAAAAGGTATGGGCAGGAGCAGTGACCGGCGGATTATGGTATAATAATGACATAACCACCCGGGGTTCTCCATGGGTGGCTGTGAATGACTTCTGGGATAACCTGTCCATCAGCTGCATCGCATCCGATCCAAATGATCCCCGGGTGTTTTATGTCGGAACGGGTGAGGCTTCTACTGCCGTGATCATCTACCGGGAGTCTACAGGACGGGGTTCAGGCATTTTTAAAAGCACCGATGGAGGCGATACCTGGAACCTGCTTTCCTCAACGGAAGAATTTGCTTACGTAACCGATATCGAGATCCGGAACGAGGGTGGTGAAAGCGTATTGTATGCCGGTGTGGTATCGGGAACATACAAGGGCGAACACCCGTCAGTACCAAGTGATGGATTATACCGCTCCGCAGATGGAGGAGAAACGTGGGTGCAGGTATTGCCATCGATCACCGGGTTAACAGTACCATATGCACCTTCGGATATCGAGATCAGTGCCGCAGGCAGGATATTTGTCGGAACAGGGAGAAACCTTGATGGTGAAGGTGCAGCCACCATCCTCTATTCCGATGAAGGGACGACCGGAAGCTGGAACGTTTTCAGCGATTACAAAACCATCATCGAAGTCAACGATTCCTTTCCTTACCCGGGGAGGGTGATGCTTGCCAGCGCTCCCTCAGATGAGAATATCGTCTATGCCCTGATATCCTCCGGGTATATCCGGTTCGACTCGTTCACCGGGTATTTTTGCAATCATATTCTTCGGTCAGAAGATCATGGCGGTTCCTGGAAAGAGATCACCCTTCCACCCTATCATGAAGATCATACCTGGGCTACCCTGGCGTGGCATGCACTGACAGCAGCAGTTGCTCCTGATGATCCGAATACCCTGTTTATCGGAGGTCTTGACCTTTTACGAACTAACGATGCATCAGCAGATAGTGTTGTCTGGCAATACCTCTCTTCCTGGTGGAACAAAGGATACAGCTATGACCCGGAAGGCCTGCCCTATGTCCATGCCGACCAGCATGCTATTGTGTTCCGGCCGGGTTCATCCGATGCGATCGTGTTCACCAACGATGGCGGTGTGTTTTACACGGATAGCGGGAGAGCAATCCAACCCGGGTTTTACGAAATGAATACCAATTTCACAACCCTGCAATTCTATACGGGAGCCATCCATCCATATGCCGGAGTTAACTACTATCTGGGCGGGCTCCAGGATAACGGAACCCTCCTTTACCAGGAGGGATCATTCCCGCGGTTTATATTTATCAGCGGGGGCGATGGTGCATTCTGCTTTATCGATGAGGATGAGCCCTGGTACCAGATCACTTCCGTTTACCGCAATCTATATTATTTTAATGATGCCAGTATTGACTGGCAACAGGAGCGGTACGCAACTTTTTACGGTACGGGTACTTTTATCAATCCGGCGGATTATGACTCCAGGCTGAACACTTTGTTTGCCAATGGTACGACCTTTACGGGAGAGTATGATAACCGGCTGGTTGTGATCGATCACATACCGGGGAATCCTGACGGTCGGTTTGTCGAACTCTATACCGGATCGCCTGTACCCTATTCCCATCTTCATGCATCCCGATATTCTCCCCTGGAAAGCACCACACTCTATGTTGGTACACAATCGGGCCGCCTGTTCAGGGTGCAGCATGCACAGAAAAATCCCGTTGTAAGGGATATCACGGGAATCAATTTCCCTGTGGGGAATATTTCATCGGTTGCTATGGGAGGGTCCGAAGATACCCTGCTGGTTACCTTTTCAAATTATGGCGTGGAGTCGGTATGGATGACAACGGATAACGGGACAACCTGGGAAAACAAGGAAGGGAATCTACCCGATATGCCCGTGCGTTGGAGCATCCTTCTGCCCCAGGATGCAAACAAGGCACTTCTGGCAACGGAAATCGGAGTATGGGCTACGGATGACCTGGACAGTGATCCGGTTGATTGGGTTCCTGCCAACAACGGAATGGCAAATGTACGTGTTGACATGCTACGGTTACGCAGAAGTGACAACACGATACTGGCAGCAACACATGGCAGGGGTTTTTTTATGGCTTCCTATAAAATCAACCTTATTCCAGTTGATCCGGATGATTTTAAAATTGACCTCTATCCCAATCCGACCGACGGGTACCTTAAGCTCTCTTTTTTCTGCCATGAAACGGGAGAGATCTACATCAAGATTATGAACTCCCAGGGGCAGGTCATCATTTCCCATAGAGCAAGAAGTTATCCCGGTCCTTTCAGTAAAGTGTTTGATCTTACGCATGAAGCGGGTGGTTTATATATCGTTGCCATTACCGTCGGCGGAACCACGTTTGAAAGGAAGATCATCCTGCTGTAACGAAACACGATCCGTCACCTGTCCCTGCCCGACTACATCGTTCCCGCCCGGATGACTTCCGGTCGGACGGGCGGGCGGAGATCCGGAATGGATCAGGCGGACCGGATTTTTTTTCTTTCCACGAGATATTTCCCCAGCTGATTCTTTTTGTGTAAATTTCATTTCTCATTTCGTAAATCCATTCAATACCATAATCATGAAACCAACCATCAATCCAACGAAAGATCTCCTTTCACGAAGATCTTTTATCGGCCGGTCTGCGACGGCTTTTGCAGGACTGACCATTCTCCCGGGTCATGTAGTCAGTGGACTGGGACATATTCCACCCAGCGATAAACTAAACATTGCCGGTATCGGGATCGGTGGAAAAGGAAAGGATAACCTGAAGAACATGGTGGGGCAGAACATTGTAGCCCTGTGCGATGTGGACTGGGACTATGCAGCCCCGGTATTTACCACCTATCCGAAGGCAAAAAAGTGGAAGGATTACCGGAGGATGCTTGAAGAGCAGAAGGATATCGATGCATGTGTGATCGCCACGCCGGATCACACCCATGCACTTCCTGCCATCCAGGCCATGGAGATGGGGAAGCATGTTTATGTTCAGAAGCCATTGACCCATTCGGTCTGGGAATCACGGCAACTAACACGGACGGCTCAAAAAACGGGGGTGGTAACCCAGATGGGTATCGAAGGCCACTCCACGGATAACGTACGAAAAGTTGCCGAACAGATCCGAAGTGGGGCAATTGGTGAGATCCGCGAGGTTCATGCATGGACGAATCGTCCCATCTGGCCACAGGGCCTGGAGCGGCCCACCGAAAAGGTGCCTGTCCCGGAAACACTGGAATGGGATCTGTTTATCGGACCGGCTCCCTGGCGTCCATACCATCCGGCATATACGCCCTGGAACTGGCGAGGCTGGTGGGATTTTGGTACCGGGGCACTGGGTGATATGGGGTGCCATGTGTTGGACGTGATCTTCTTTGCCCTGAAGCTGGGCTACCCGGTCGATGTAGAATCCAGTTCAACCTCAGTAAATAATGAAAGTCCCCCGATTGCTTCCCGTGTCAAATACACCTTCCCGGCAAGAGCCTCTCTACCCAACCTGGAACTTCCGGAAGTCACGGTAACGTGGCACGATGGCGGACTACTACCACCCCGTCCGGAAGAGCTGGCTGACGGTGAACCCCTTGGCAGCGAGGGAGGAGGCAATCTGTTCATTGGCAGTAAAGGCAAGATCATCTGCGATAACTATGGCGGAAACTACAAATTGTTGCCATCCACCCGGGAGTTTCCTGAACCCGGGGAATCCTTCCATCGTATTCCCGACCATCCACTCGGCGGAGGCAGGCATGAGATGGATTGGGTGAGGGCATGTAAGGAGAGTCCGGGAAACAGGAAAGATCCCTGTGCCCCTTTCAAATATTCCGGTCCGCTATCGGAAATGGTCCTCATGGGCAACCTGGTCATCCGCCTCCAGCAACTGAACCGGAAACTGATGTGGGATGGCGAAAAGATGGAAATTACCAACATTGTACCGAATGATAAACTCAGGGTCCGGAAACCGGCTGGGTCATCCACCGGTTCCCGGCCGGAATGGCAGGAGGTCAGTGCCCTGGATTCTGCCAACGAGTGGATCCGGCATACCTACCGGGAAGGATGGAACCTTTAATCACCAAACCGACTGATTGAACGCCATGAAACAGGCGCTTATAACCGGCGGGGCAGGAGGATTGGGAAGAATAACGTCCGAATACCTTGCATCGAAGGGCTGGCATGTTTTCGCTGCTGATCTGAACCAGGCAGACACCGGGAAGAATGAACATCCCCGGATCACACCGGTTTATACAGATATAACCAGCGAGACTTCAATCAATGATGCATTTACCTTTGTTTCTGACAAAACAGACGGATTGGATGCAATCATCCACCTGGCAGGTATGCTGTTGATCGGGTCTCTGGTTGAGATTCCGAGCCGGGATATCGAGCACATCATGAATGTTAACCTCCTGGGCGTTTATCGGGTAAACCGGATCTTTCTTCCCCTGCTGTTAAAGAGGAAGGGACGAATCATTATTGTCTCTTCGGAGACCGGCTGGCAGCGTGCTGCTCCGTTCAACGGCCCCTATGCGATGAGCAAACATGCATTAGAGGCATACTCCGATGCACTTAGGTGTGAGCTGGGTTTGCTCGGTATCCGGGTAATCAAAATTCAACCGGGTGCATTAAAGACCGGATTGACCCGCCAGGTAGAAGATCTGTTTACCGATGCCAGGCAATCAAGCCGGTTGTTCAGTGAACACCTTGAAGCGGTTATCGATCGGTTAGAAGATGTCTACGAAAAAGCCGGCGATCCGGAACGGCTTGCACGGGTAATTGATAAAACATTGACAGTAAAGAAACCACGAACCCGTTATTCAGTCATGCCGGACAGAGCCCGCTCCTTTCTTGAATGGTTACCGGTCAGGTGGGCAGACCGGATATACCGAAGGGTATTGAAGACGGGGAAACCGCGTAAATAGGTGGGGAGTTAACGTTTGTCCAACACCAGTACAAATAGTCGTACCCCGTACTGAAGCCGGGGCACGACTGTTTTCTCTCGTCGCTCGACTCCAGCTCGGGCGACGAGTTTTTGTAAATCCAGTAGTGATACGATGACTTAACCCCCATGGAATGGCCACTGTGGAACGGATGCAAACACATGCTTCACTTAGTCATTGCATCACTTTTTTTGTTCGTTTAATCAACGTAGGGATTTATCGGTCCATGAAACGATTTCCGGAGAATAACAGTTGTAGTTAGACCGGGGGTTCCTGTGTACTGGTATCTTCTTTAAATATGTCGCCACTAGGTGGCTCAAAAAATAGCAGGTTAATCGACAAATGAACGAAAATCCAATCCGTCACCCGTCCGACTGCGTCATCCGGGCGGAGACCCGAAATGGGTCAGACGGTACCGTGAAATCCGGTCTGACTGCTGGCCCTGTAAAATAAAGACGATGTCTTTACTGCGTACCAGTATTTCACAGGGCTGGATGGTGGTGCGGGCTTGGCGGAAGCAGGTCTGACCGATAGGGAAAAACGGAGCTTTTACTGCAGTGCAGTATTTCACAGGGCCCGTATCGTATAGCTTTTTTTCGTCATTGATCCTGCTACACACCTAACCGATAAACGTCTATCGTTTTTCTGTATCATCAGTTTTTCAGCTCCGGAGGAGTTGAGCAAGAAGAAGGAACTTGAGGAAATCAGTAATACAACAGCCAGGCGTTTGGTTCGACGGTTTCTCTGATCTCGTGCAGTTTCCGGATGGCCTCATTTCTCGATGAGTATACATGAAAGCTGACAGCATGCAATCTGCCGATCATCCCGAATTTTTTGGAATCGTATCCTTTATTTCTCAGCAATGTAACGTAGTTATCGGCATTTTGCTCGATCTCGAAACAACCTGCGACGACATAAAATTTCTTCTCTCCGGAAATGGCAGGTTGCACAACCTCTTCTTCTACTGCTGGTTCTTCGGGCATTATTTCGGGTTGTTCGGTTTGGACTGGCTGTTCCATTTCGGTATTGTCTTCATCAACCACAGCAGGTTGAGGGGTTGCTGCTTCCTCGGTTCTTTCCATTTCATCCGGATATGGAGGTACTGGTTCAGTTGGTTTACCGTCTCTCAGAAAGAAAAACCAGATCAGGAATAGTGCAACCGGTATCAACAGTAACAACAGCCACAGGTAACCTTTTGATTTTTTCTTTTCTTCATAGATAAAGGAGGGTTTTTCTTCTTCCACTTTTCCCGGTGGTTCCTCGGTAACCTCTTCGATCTCCTCCTTTTTTTCCGGTAGTTCTTCCGCTTCCTCTTTGATTTCCTCTTCTTCCGCCACAGCTTCTTTCTCTTTTTCCTCCAACTCGATCAACTCTTTTGGTTCCTCTGCTTTACCGGCAGTGACCTTCACCGACTCTTTTTCTTTCTCTTCTGCTTTCTTTTTCTCCTCTTCCTCCTTCTTCTTCGCTTCCTTCATTTTCTTCTCCTCAGCTTCTTTTGCTTCCTCAGCCTTTTTCTTCTCCTCTTTCCCTTTCTTCTCCTCCACTTCCTGTTCTTTTGCAGACGTTATGGGAATGAACTGAATTTTCCCTTTTTCATCTTTTTGAAACTCTCCCAGATTTTCAATGACATGAGATTCCCCTTTCTCCAGTTCAAGGAAAATCTCCTTCACAAATTTTTCCGTTTTTTCCAGTGCTTCCTCCTTTTCAATGTTTTCCTGTTCGGCGACAAAACCGACAAACACGCCATCGTTAAATTTCAGAAATTCGTTAAAAAGGATGGTTCCCGGTTCATCTTTTTTTGCAATAAAAGCACCCAGTTCGGGGATGATGATCCGGTTACTGGTTTTCAGCAGTTCGATTATATATTTATCCATTACTGACATTTTTGTGATCCTGTGGTATCCCTGATCCGGAGATACTTCGTAAACTGAATATCCCCGGTTTACTAAATTTAGTATGAAGGTAAGGTTTTTTCAAGATAAAAGGAAAAAAATACAAATCGAAGTCAGTTGTCTCTCACACACCGCACACTGAATCCATAGTTTTTATCGGTATGGTACCAGAGGACGGATGCCTCTTTATCAAAGCGACGGTATGAGCCACCATTTTCATTTTCAGAACTGGTCCAATAGAAACCGGTAGCATCGATTCCCCGGAATACGCCAAATCCATTCCTGAAGCCTCCCAGTTGTGCATTGAAATCCAAAGATTGGCTAATCTTTGTTTTCTGTTTTACTTCGGGATCACCACCGAATGATTGAATCAGGGAATTCCATTCCTCATCGGAGGGGAGGTGCCAGCCATCGGGACACACCTTTTGTGCTATTTCCCAGGTATATAACCTGCCATATTCATCACAACCTTCACTCGGTTTTCCTGTCATTTTATTAAGAACGTTCAACGAATAGCACCATGATCCGATACCAACAGCATGATTCAGATTTTCTGCCATCCAGACTTTCCCACCGATCGTGATACAACGATAGGTTTCATCGGTGAGTGTTCCCGGTTCCAACTCTCTTGGACCGACATATTTTTGTGAGTGAGCAATTGGAATGGGGACAAACAGGATGAACAGGAAAATAATTTTCTTCATCGATTGACCATTTTAGTAATTACCTATTCTTCCATTCCGGGTGGCCATCCTTTTTCCAGCCTGGAGTAATCCTGGATAAATGCATCCCTGTACCACTCCTTCTGAATAGCAGGAAGTGCTTTCAGGGCTTTAGAATAGCCCTGGTATTTACCGATGCAGTACCGGATAAAGCCATCCCTGCATTTAAATTCCAGAATATCCTTCCTTCCCCGGAAAACGCCCGGGTGGGGAGGTTCTTTCAATGCAAAAATCTGAATGGTATAATAGGGTATTTCTGAAATTTTATCAGGCATTTCAATGAATCCCTGTTCGGGTTCTTCTTCCACCACCCTTTCTGACAGTTCGTGCTGGTCGACCACTTCTGCATCTTCAAATCCCAGTTCATGAAGTTCACCCAATAAATTTACTGCTTGTTGCCTGTATGGAAAACTACCCAGTGTATAGATGTATCCGTCGGTTGTTTTTTGTTCGCGGATATAGCGCAACGCTTCCATATCATACTGATCGAAGAAACCATCCGGCAGTCGTTCCTTCACCTTCACAACGATCACCGTGTATTTCAGGGAATTTTTAGGCAGCAGGTACTGAGGCAGAGCCATCTCTTCCCTGATCTCCGCAATGGAATCGGATGTCAGAATTTTCATTTCCACCCGTCTGAAAAATCTTGGATCATTCAGGTCGGTGATTGTTTGCTGCTGATCTTTCGAGACCGCTATAATCTCACCCAATCCTTTGGTAATGAGCCGTTCGGGGTCAATACCCTTACGGAAAAGATACTGTGCAACTGCATTTGCCCGGCGTCGTGATAACTGGATGTTATAAGCCCTGGTTCCCACGGTATCCGTGTGGCCTGCTAACTCAAATTCCAGCTGTGGGTATTGATACATAATGGCTGCCAGTTTCTCCAGCTTCATTTTTTCGCTTTCCAGGATTGAATAATCATCGAAGTCGAAGTAGATATTGTCAATGGCAAGGTATTCGCCGGAAGCAACCTGCCTGGGAATCAGTCGTGTGCTCAATGCAATATCTTGCGCAGTGAAGCTTTTCCCCACCATGAGCTGGTGTTCCTGGGGTTCATATCCCTCGGATTGAAACACCAGGGTATAGTTACCCGGAGCGACTTCAACCTGATATTTCCCCGTTTCCGGTTCCGGAAGGACCGTTTTTATGGTATCGCCGGATAGGGTATCCACCACGCTTACTTTCACGTCGGGTTCACTATGTATTTTAGAATCCTGAAGGCGGGTTGTGCCGTGCAGGGTGATCATCGCTGGAGGTTCATCGGCATGGAGGATCAATTGATAGATTGATTTTTTTACCGGTGAAACATCCTGGTAATGGGAATAAAAGAGGGTATCTCCCGTTCCCACCGGAGCCATAAAAAGGTCATCATCCGTGGTACTGATGGGATAACCCAGATTCACCGGTAACGACCAGCTTCTTCCTTTTCCCTTTTCGCTATAGAAATGGTCGAATCCACCCAGGCTGTTGTGACCCTGGGAGCTAAAGAAGAGGGTATGCCCATCGGATGTAAGTTGGGGGTGATCCTCCATCAGGGGTGAGTTAATCACAGGACCCAGGTTTTTTGGGGGTCCCCAATCACCTCCCGGAGTTTTGTCTGAGCGGTAGATATCCAACCGCCCATACCCTCCTTTGCGGTTGCTTGAAAAGAACAGTGTTTGTCCATCCGGAGAGAGGCAGCAACTGCTCTCCCAGTATTTGGTATTGATATTCCGGTTCAACGGTTCCAATTCTGTCCAATGCCCATTCTTAAAATAACTGACGAAAAGATCCCCCAAACCCCGGTTATCGCGGTAAACAAACAGGGTTTTTCCATCCTCCGACAGGGAAGAACTCATCCCATCACCCGTTGCATCAATCTCCCCGGTAATATCCCGGGGATTTTTCCAACCCTGTTTACCTTTCGTTGTATAATAAATCTGATACCCCTCTTCCCGCTCTATTGTATATACCATACTTAATCCATTCCCGGAAACGGCTGGATTGATGACAAGGCTTCCCCTGTTTATCCGGTCATCCAGCATAACTTCTTGTATGGGTACGGGTTTAGTAAGCATCTCTTTCGCCAACAAACAACCGTTAATCTGTTCCCGCACATAATCTACATTGTAGTAGCTTGATATATCGGCATGTTCAATGAATAAATTGTAAGCGTCAATGGCATGATCCAGATCATTGTTCATGTGATAGGCAAGTGCCAGGTAAAACAGTGCATCGGGAGGGGCATTTCTCTCTTTATAGGAAGAGACAAACTCCTTCGATATGGATTCAGATGCATGCAGAAGGAAGGGAATTGCTTTCTCTTTTTCTCCCTGGATGTGCAGATAACAGAGTCCTATCTTATACCGGATATGTGCATTCCCGGGATCCATACAGTCCAGTTCGAGAAACAGTTCGAGTGCCTCCTCTTCCCGATCCAGATATAGAAGAATCGATTCGGCCTCCCTGAACAAACCACGGAATAGTCTCATGTCCTGTGATCGGGACAGGGCCATGGATGTTGTCAACAACAGAAGTGAGAATAAAACCTTCCTGAACATGGTGGTCCGGATTGCATTATCCTCAAAAATAATAATTTATGTTTAAATGAAAACCCTGCAAGTCTGAAGAAGTTGCAGGGTGACCTGAGAAATGGAAAGGTTTAAGGATATTTCAAACAATCGATCACTATAGTTCCCTGGTGTGAGAACATTCCGAAATACCGGTCACTTCAGACAGGGCACAGATCAGGTCATGGTCCATTCTGCCCTTGATACAGACCACAGTATTCTCATCCCCTCCGACGATAACGGCCAATTCGATGATGCAGTGATTCTTCTCCCGGGCAAATATCAGCACATCTTCGTTTGTTTCATGCACTTCAAGAAGCAGTTGATACCGCTTATCCATCCTGTCGCAGCGGATCTCTTCTGCAAAATTCAGTTCATGATTCAAATCCGGATGTTCAACCGTGAGGATCTTAATGGACCGTATGGTACGCAACAATTCCTCCTCCTCTGCATCCAGGTCTGCTACAGACGCAGCAAATCGACACAAAAACCCAGGAATAAAAAATGAGGTAACCCCCTCCATACCACGGTACTTGATGAACAATTTGTCCGTTTGAGATGGCTGTGCCACCGCACTGAATGAAAGAAGGGCTATAAATGAGAAAATGATCAGTTTTTTCATGACATCTTGTTTGTCTATAGAAAAGACGAATGGGGCAGCGATATGTTACACTGCCCCGTTTTAGTTTCTGTTATTCCTTTTAAATCAAATCGAAAAACATGGAATAACCTCTTTGGCTTACTCCCTGCAGTAAAGATAGCCTGAAAATCTATTCCAAATGCTTCATTACATCCGGATCATTGAAAAAACCCTCCATTTGTTCCTTAAAAAACTTCGGTAATTCAACCTTCAACTGATCCCAGATACTTTTGGGTTTATCAGGTCCGATGATATGGTTCATCTCCCCGTCTGTTTTTTCAACGAGCAATTGACTTTCCGGTTACCGTTTTCAGTATCTCATGTTACTGATCCTGGTTCACCTGTTTAAACTGCTTGCGGTTACTGCTCAAACTGACCCAACCGGTCAGGCTTTACAGGAGGAGTGGGACAGCACTCCATCCCTGGTGTTATCCGGGGAAGATGGCATAACGGAAGATATCGATCTTACCGCATCATCACTTGATGAATCATCGTTTCTGGCTCCTCCACCGGGTAGCAGCACGGAATTGGGAAAAACTGCCTTTAACATTAACCTTGCCGGATTGCTTTTTTTCGGCCCCACCTTCCGGTTTGAATTCAGGGTGGGTTCCTCTTCAGTGATTGATGCCCATTTGCGGTGGGCTTATGCAGGTGTTTTGTTCCAGGCTCTTGTTACCGACTTCTGGGAGGAAGATGGCCGTGTTTTACCCTACTCACTAGGTGTAGGAACGGGATTCAAAGCCCTGTTGGGCAATCCCAGCGGAAGGCATCGTTTTTATGTAGGTTCCGTAATTGAATACAATTTTGGCGGTTCAACCAGTGATTACGGATTTAGTGTAAGGGCCACTCCACTTCTTGAACTGTCCATCGGTTGGGAGTTTGGCAAGTAACCCAGAACAAATGTTATCTTTGTGGCTTGATTCAATAAACAGATGAAGTCAAAACCCGCAAGGATCGATGTTGTTTTCAAATACCTGTTCTGGACATGGTTGATCCTGATCATTACCATCTCCTCCATCCCCGATTTGCCTGGTCTGGAACTGGCAACCGGGGATACACTTTTCCGGTTGGATTACCTGATACACGGGGTTGAATATTTTGTCCTGGTGACGTTTTTTCTATTCTGGAAAGGGGGCAAGTGGTATCGAATCAGCAATAAATTTGTTCTGCTCACGCTCATCGGTGGTCTGTTGATCGCTTCTCTCGATGAGTACCATCAACTCTGGATACCGGGTCGCACATTCAATCCGATGGATATGTATGCAAACTTCGCCGGATTACTCACCGGGATCCTTTTTTCATTGATCATGCTGGCAAAATTACGTTCAGGTGAAGGGGAGAGCGGATGATTCTGCACCAGGTAAAAATTCTCTCCGGAGGTCAGAGCGGTGTCGACCGGGCTGCACTCGATTATGCCCTGAAACAGGGAATTCCCTGTGGCGGCTGGTGCCCGAAAGGAAGGCGGGCAGAAGACGGTCCAATACCAATGGATTATCCCCTGCTGGAAACCGGCTCCGCTGAATATCCTGAACGGACCAAAATGAACATTATGGATTCGGATGGAACACTCATTATTACCCGAAACCGCTTTTTTGACCGGGGTACAGTGTTGACCCGTCGAATGTGTGAGCAATATGAAAAACCATGTCGGGTGATCGATCTTGATCATTCATACAAACCACAGATCGACCAGCTACAAGCCTGGATCCGTGATGCGAAGATCCAAACCCTGAACATCGCCGGTCCAAGGGAGGGCGCCTTACCGGGCATCTATCAGGAAACTATGCTGTTTTTAAATGAGGTGGGTAAGCAGGAATAGCGTAATGGGGAATAGTGATACGATGACTTGCCTGGTGCAAAAGGGCCATACACAGTCATCGTATCACTGTATCTTACCCGTACGGTCTGACGGTTATTGTCCGTCTGACCGTTAAACAAAAACGGAAATCCTATCCGTCAGACCCGGAATGGGTCAGACGGTACCGTAAAATCCGGCCTGACCTCTGAAAGTTCGGATTTCGGTTACGTGTAGCTATTTTATTTTGAAAACTGTAGAACGAACATCCCTGCCCGACTGTTCATCGTTCAGGCGGGCTTGTTCGTTAAAACGATCCGGGAGAGCCTGTCCGCCGAATGGCGGAATCGTTTTACGCGCGTTCTGTGATTAATGTACCCTGAAACCACTGAAGGTACCCTCTCCACATAGTCCAACAACCTTTGTCATTAAATAAACACTTACGGTTTGTCCGGCATTCAGCTTGTATAAGAAAGAAAAGTTTACGAATTGTGTACTTTGTGCTTCATGATAAAAATCTTCATAGGGATTCCCATCAAGGTATACCAATAATGATTGTTGATATTGACAATCATAACGAACATAAAATGAATAAACACCATCAGCAGGTGCTGTAAATACGCCGTTATTATAACATTCTGAGTGGTCAAAGAGTTCGGGAAAACTAACCAGAACAGTAACATTTGTTCCAACCTCTTGAGGGGTATCCGTACCGGCCCTAAAACCAATCAGCGGGATATTTTTCAATTCGTTCAGGTCAGCGGCTCCGCCGTTTTCGAGGGAAAGGATGCCTGTAGAGGAAGCATAGGAAAGTTGTTGATTATCCGAATTGTCCAGGTATGTACTGAGATCGATATCCGTTGCACTCCCGTTTCGGGTAATTGTCAGGATATTACCCTGCAGCCGCAGGTCCTGGATTTCGTTGAGTGCATCCGGGTCGTCATCTTCGAGCAGTTCGGTCAGGTTAACACTCCCTCCATTTGCAAGAGTCAACTGATGGGTAGCCGGGTCATAGGAAAGCGCCTGGTTATCTGAGTTATCCAGGTATGGATTCAGGTTGATTGGGTTGGCTTCCTGGTTTCCGGTAATCCGGAGGATATGATCGGAGATCATCAGGTCCTGGATCTCATTGCCGGGATCGGCATCATCATCCTCCACGACATCGGTCAGGGTCACATAATTACCATTGGTCAGGCTGAGGGTATCACCTTTCAGGGAGAGGTATTGTTTCAATCCACTCAGGTTTATCGTATTGCCTCCCTGGATGGAGAGGTTTTCACCGTTAAAGGAGAGGGTCTGGTCGTCCGTTGCCGGATCGCCGGGATCGCCTTTATCTCCCTTTGGTCCCGGAGGTCCTTCCAGTCCCGGGGTCAATGAGGTTTGTGAATACAATGCATAGGGAACCGAAAGGAACTGTGAGGTTCCCATTTCCAGGAATACCTGGTCAAACTTAATCTCAACTTTCAGGTAGTGACTGGACTCACTCCAGGGAATCTCCTCAAACGAAGCAACAATTCCTCCGGACCGATCCCCTTTGCCAAGCAGAATGGAGAAGAGTCCGAACTGACTGGTCTGAACGCCGGTATGGATCTCCTGCCACTCCACCACACCATCGGGATTTCCGGCAATGACCGACATGCGAACATCAATGATTTCGCTCTTCAGCTCTTCTCCATTGTTGTTCCTTGCCACGGCCTGGTATTTCAGAGCCATGGGTACATTTTGCGAAATTGACAGCGGAAATAGTCCGACCAGGAACAGAACCCCAACCAGTGTGTGTTTCCAGATCCTTCGTGTAGTCATTGTTATTCCCCCATTTTACATTTTGACAATTTTGAACGTAAGGTCAATTGTTTGATCATTATCCAGGCTGATTACCCGCATAAGGTATATCCCCGGTGAAAAGGTAGTAAAATCAAACTCCTCGATGTTTTCCTTTGACGGCAGACCGGTTACCTTCCTTGATAACACCAGATTGCCTGTCAGATTCCTGATCTCGAACCGGTAGTCCCGGATTACATCCGCTCCACCGTTCTGTACCGGCAGAGAGATGGTGACGTTGAGATAATCCAATACCGGATTGGGGTAAACATTCACTTCAATACCCCCCTTCTTTTCGATATACCCCTGTTCAATGGCTACCGATGGCTGTTGGAATCCCTGCGTCAGAAAATGATTGTCAACATAAAAGGTTTCCGTTACAATCTCTCCAAACGTGGAAGAAATATTGTACACTCCATTTACGGCATAATCACCTCCTACAGCGATCACCTCATGAGAAATCATCTGTGCATTCAGATTTCCCACGATCGGGATCCATAACCCTATGGATAGCCATTTGTTCATTCCAAATTTATCCAAAAAAATTAGGGAAAAGGATTAAAATTAGTTAAAAAATTGTTAATAACTCCAAAATTTTTGTTAATAACTTTCAAACTCTATGCTTCTTTAGAATCTTTATAAATAAAGGTGGTGTGCAGGAAAGAAGCTGTCTCAAAAGAAAAACTGGGATTAGTTAACCGGAAAATGGTTACTCCATTTCTCCTTCGCTCCGGATTATTTGATACAGGGATCCCGGGCTAAATAACCGGAGAATAACCGATAAGAGGAGACCGGTCAGTACAAACAGAAGTGCTCCAATGTACCAGGGAAATGGAAAGTTCTTGATTAATAATCCAAGCGGAATAAGCACAGCAAAGAAAATCAGTAATCGAACAATCAGGCGACCATTAAAGGAGAATGCAAGTTTACGGTATACCATAAGCACGTGAACCAGGGCCGTTACCAGCTGTGTGATCATGCTGGCTATTGCCGAACCCAGGGCAAAATATTTCGGAATAAGCACAAAATTCAACACAACATTTACCAGCACGCTGGTCCCGGCTAACCGGTTCATCTCTTTCAGATTCCCATTCGCTGTTAGCAGGGTGCCAAAAATGTAAGAAGTTGAGATGCCTGCATATCCAACCATCAGGATTGCCAGGATATCCGCGGAGGCATCCACGTGGCTTTTGTACAACAGGTCCATGATTTCAGACTTATAGAATATACACGAAAAAGAGACTATGGCTGTTGGGACGATCAACAACAGGAAAGAGATTTGCGTCAACGATTCAACATTCTCCTTTTGCTTGATCATTCGCGAAAAAATCGGAAGCAGGAGTCCCGCAAACAAAAAGCCAACCATGGCCGCTGCATCAAGTATCCGGTAACCCTGGGCGTACAGGCCTACCTGGAATTTCCCATCCGGAAGCAGACGTTCAAGCATCACACCATCCACCCGGTAATAAAACACCATGAAGAGGCTCAATATGGCAAACGGATAACTCTGCTTCAATATGTCGAGAAAATCATGCAGATCAAACCGTGGTTTGAAGAAATCAGCTTTAGTGAGGTTGATCATGAACGAAACAATTGCCGTCAGGAGATAAGCCGCTGTTTGCGCATAAACAAACCACTCGATCCGGAAGGGACTGCTGGTTAAGCCGCCCCAGAGCAGGATCCCACAGATCAGGATCATCAGAAACCGATCCAGCACCGACAGGATGCTATCGGTTTTAAACAGGTGTAATCCGCTGAGATTGGAACGGAAATAGAGGATAAAGGAGGCGATAAACTGATTGAAGATGAGGAAAAAAAGCATCTTCATCTGAGCGGGATTATACCCGAGCACCCATGCGGTAACAATGCTCACTGCAAAATAGATGATCGCCAGCAGGAATTTAAAAGAGACAATGTTGGACAGGTATTTGCTCAGAAGATGTTGATTACGGGCAATATTCCGGCTGTTGAAATTGGTGATCCCTATATCGAGAATCATGTTCAACAGAAGAGAGAAACTGAACAGTGAGAAATAGAAACCATACGCTTCTGCTCCGACCACATTCTGGACAGTCCGGTCAATTCCCAGTACCCAGAATGGCTTTACCAGGAAGTTGAGCAACAAAAGCAGAGCCAGGTTGGTGATAAATTTTCTTTTCACTTGGAAAAAAAGAGGCAAATGGTTAAACTTGATCTATCCGTTATACGTTTACAAATGTAATAAAGCTACCTGTTAAATCAACCTGTTATACACGATATGCTGATTGCAGTAAATACACGACTTCTCATACCGGACAGGCTGGATGGGATTGGATGGTTTACCTCTGAAACCCTGAAGCGTATAACCACATCCCATCCAGAGCATCAATTCCTGTTCCTGTTCGACTGGCAGATCCCGGACCAGTTCGTATTCTCCTCCAACATAGAGCCCCTATCGCTTTTCCCTCCTGCACGGCATCCGGTTCTCTGGCACTGGTGGATGGAATACTCCGTTGGTAAAATCCTTCGGTCCAGGAACCCGGATCTTTTTCTTTCACCCGATGGTTACCTGTGCCTCTCCTCGGATACCCCTTCCCTGCCGGTGATACATGATATTAATTTTCATCACCGGCCGGCCGACCTGCCATTCCCTACGCGAGAATACTACCGGAGACAATTTCCAAAATTTACCCGGAAGGCGATCCGTATCGCTACGGTTTCTGAATATTCGAAACAGGATATCGCTCAATCCTACAGCATTGATCCAGAAAAAATAGATGTCGTGTATAATGGCGTTAATCCCATCTTCCGCCCGGTCTCAAAAGAAGAGCAGGAAAAAACCAGGTCAAGGCTTACGGCGGAAGAAGGGTATTTTTTATTTGTCGGAATGATCCATCCCAGAAAGAACCTGATCAATCTGTTGCTGGCTTTCGATCAGTTTAAAGAGTTTTCTCATGATGGTATAAAATTGATCATCGTGGGAGAACCAATGTTCAGGAACAGGATGCTTTGGAGTACCCTTAAAAAAATGAAGTTCAGGGATGAGGTGAAGTTCATCGGAAGGCAATCGCCCGAACAACTTCGTCTTATTCTTGGATCTGCATTGGCCCTGACATTTGTTTCGTTTATTGAAGGGTTCGGTATTCCAATTCTTGAAGCCATGCAATGTGATGTCCCTGTTATTACCTCGAATACCACCTCCATGCCTGAGATAAGCGGAAGTGCCGCACTGCTTGTGGATCCTTTTTCGGTTGGGTCGATCAAAAAGGGATTACTGCGGATAACGGAAGATTCAAAGCTCAGGGATGACCTGATCGCCATGGGGCGCAAACAACGTGAAAAATTCAGCTGGGAAAAAACGTCCGAAAAACTATGGAGCAGTATGATGGCTTGTTTTGAATAATTCATTATTATTAGCCTGTTGTGGTGCTAAAAGGATTAATTTCATCAAAGTTTAGCTTCTGTTTATTGAAGAATAATACCCTGCCCGCCGGTAGATCAGTCCACGGCTTTGGTGATTTGTGGGACGAGCCCTGCCCGTCCGGCAGGCGGGCGTCTGACGGATAAAGGCAATTATTATAAACGTTTGGCAAATTACGATCCATGAAGCGATTGCGTAAATACCATACGAAAGGTTTGATTGAAGCGGGTTGTGATGAAGCCGGCCGGGGCTGTCTGGCAGGTCCCGTTTTTGCCGCTGCCGTGATCCTCCCGAAAAATTTTAAGCTCGACCTGCTGGATGATTCGAAGAAGATGAGCGAGAAGATCAGGTACCTGGCACGACCGGTGATTGAAGCCAACGCTGTAGCCTGGTCCGTTGCCATGGTCGATAACCGTGAGATTGATGACATCAATATCCTGAATGCATCAATCGAGGCAATGCATATCGCTATACGCCAACTGACTGTAAAACCTCAGTTACTGCTCATCGACGGCAACCGTTTTAAACCCTATCAGGATCTTCCTCACCAATGCATCGTCAGAGGTGATGCAACCTATGCCTCCATCGCTGCTTCATCGGTCCTTGCTAAAACGTACCGTGACGATTACATGCGAAAGATCCACGAAAAATACCACCAGTACGCCTGGGATAAAAACAAGGGGTATCCCACAAAACAGCACCGGGAAGCGATTCTCAGGTACGGGATCTCACCCCATCACAGGAGAACGTTCCGGCTGCTGGATGAAGGTTGATGGATGAGAAGTGAGAGGTGAGTAGTGAGTAGTGAGAGGTGAGTAGTGAGTAGTGAGTAGTGAGAGGTGAGTTAGGAGACTGTGAGACAATGAGACTGTGTGATTGTGTGACAATGAGACTGTGTGATTGTGTGACAATGGGACTGTGTGATTGTGTGACAATGAGATAAAGGAGTACAAAGTTCAAAGTACAGAGTTTATAAGTGAAGGGTGATTTGTGAGCGTGTTTTAGGATTTCGGATTAAATTCGAAGGGGACAGGATGCTTTTTCCCACCATCTATCCGCCAAGCAGGTTATCCGCTAGACGGATTTGCTGCCCCACCTTGCAGATATTACAATTATCCTACCCTACGGTCAAAAAAAATGAGGAAAAAATTTGCAATACATCATAATTCTATGTATCTTTGATCTATGTATTCTAAAGAATTGTTAAAGGGAACCCTATCGGCCATCATTTTGAAGCTGTTGGCTGATCATGACAGAATGTATGGATACCAGATTGCTCAAAAGGTTAAGGAATTGTCCGACAACAAAATACTTATTAAAGAAGGTTCATTGTATCCGGCTTTGCATAAACTAAGAGAGGGTGGTCTTGTGAGCATTGAGACAGTACATCTTGGAAAGCGGATCCGGCGGTATTATTCCCTGACACCAAAAGGTGAAATAGCAAAAAACGATAAAATTTCTGAAATTGAAGATTTTATAACCACGATAAAGAACGTTTTATCATTCAGACCAATAATTCAGTTTGCATGAGTAAATTATCAGATGAACAGGTAGAATATATTGAACAACAGGTTAATACCAGTCAAATTGAATCTGAAGAACTCAAAGAAGACCTCATTGATCATTTTTGTTGTGTAATTGAAGATTATCTTGATCAGGGGAAAACCTTTGAAGAATCGTATAACAAAGCGTATCAAATTGTCTGTCCGAACGGTTTTGATGAAATATATAAAGAGACACTATTACTACTCACATCAAATAATATTATCATTATGAAAAAGTCAATGTACATTCTGGGATTTGTTGCTACCGTATTATGGACGACCAGTATCCTGTTTAAACTGATGCACTGGCCAGGTGCAGGTGCGCTTATTATCCTTGGCGCCTTTATGTTGATCTTCGTTCTATTGCCTATTATTGCTCTCTATTTTTATAAGAAGGAGTTTTCTGAATACATTTCCTATAAATTAAAATATGTCTTTGGATTTGTGGGGCTGGGGTTATTTCTTGCCGGTATAGTTGGTAAAGTAATGCACTGGCCGGGATGGGGTATCACCCTTGTCCTGGCGATAGCAATAATAAACTTCGGATTCTTACCTTTCCTTTTCTATCGGATGTATAAAAAGTCGGTTGAATAGGGAGATTCTCATCATGAATTGTTTTACGATCAATTCAAATCGCCTGTTATATTCCGGTCCATAGATCGCTTTCCAATAAATCACATTGAAGTTGTCCCGGATTCTGCAATCCCTGTTGGTTACCGAAGGATCAAAAAACTCTGAACTCCTTTGTCCGCCGAAGTCTTCTTCGACAGCCAAAACCTTGGTGAAGGCTGTAACGAAGGTGGATGTACACTGAACAATGAACTAAGTTCTTATCTTGTTCGCTAACTGCCCGCAGGCTGCATCAATATCTTTCCCACGGCTTTTCCGGATGTTCACGATCAGGTTTTTGGTTTCGAGGAAGGTTTTAAACTGTTCGGTCCGTTCCCTGGTCGATGTCTGATAAGGGGCTCCTTCCACCAGGTTGTATTCAATCAGGTTGATCTTGCATGGAACAATTTTACAAAACCGGGCGAGCTCAGCAGCATCGGTTAATCCATCGTTAACCTCCTTCATCAGGATGTATTCAAAGGTTATGCGACTTCCGGTCTTTTCATAGAAATATTGAATGGCTGCTGAGAGTGTCTTAAGCGGATTGGATTTGTTTATCGGCATGATGGCATTGCGTTTCAACTCATTTGCCGTATGGAGTGATACTGCCAGGTTGAATCGTACGCCATCGGCCCCCAGTCTTTTGATCCCATCAGCAATCCCCACAGTGGACAGGGTAATTCGTTGAGGGGATATTCCGAGCCCGTCGGGAGAAGTCATGTGCTCGATTGCATTAAGGACGTTCTCATAATTCAGCAGTGGCTCACCCATGCCCATCAGGACGATGTTTGTCAGGGAACCCTGCTTATCCTTTTCGGATACTTTTTTAAGTTCCACCACCTGGTCAAAGATCTCTCCGGCAGTCAGGTTTCTTACAAATCCCAGTTTACCGGTAGCACAAAAATTGCAAGCCAGCGGGCATCCTGCCTGGGTGGATACGCATGCCGTACTCCTCGGACCGGATGGGATCAGGACGCCTTCCACAAACTGACCCTCTTCCAGCCTGAATCCTATTTTTACTGTTCCATCGCGGGCTGTTTGACTGATCTCACTCTTCAAGGCTGACAACCTGAAGTTATTCTTCAGCATTTCTCTGACAGTGTGCGAAAGGTTGGTCATCCGGTCCACATCGGTACAACCTTTTTTCCATATCCATTCCAGAACCTGCCTCGCCCGGTATTTTGCTTCACCATGATCGGCAAAGAAGGTTTCCATTTCCTCCAGGCTAAGATCCCGGATATCTGGTTTCTTTTGTTGTTCCATCAATGCAAAAATAGTCTGAAAAACCGAAAAACAGTTAAAGAACAGTTATTCGATAATCTCAAATATGAATAATCCAATTAAATTTGCTTGTTCTAAATCCAGATAAAACCTAAAGCAATAACAGCGGTAAAAACTAAAATCATGAAAAGAATTATTCCTTTTTTCATTAGCCTGACATTTATTCTAAGTTCCGGTGCGAAAGCCGATGAGGGGATGTGGCTTCTCCCCCTGCTTGAAAAGCTGAACATGGGAACAATGACCGAAATGGGGTTGAAATTATCTGCCGAAGAGATTTATAACATCAACCAGCCGAGCCTGAAAGATGCTATTGTGATTTTTGGCGGGGGATGTACCGGAGAGATTGTTTCCGACAGGGGATTGCTTCTTACCAATCACCATTGCGGATACTCTTTAATTCAATCTCACAGTTCAACGGAACACAATTACCTCAGGGATGGTTTCTGGGCACAGACACTTGAAGAGGAATTACCAAACCCCAGATTGTTTGTCACCTTTCTTATCCGCATTGAGGATGTTTCAGACCAGATCAATCCAGCGTTGAATGATAAAATGACTGAGGAGGAGAGAACAGAGAAGATCACTGAAATATCGTCTGAAATAGAGGCAAGCGCTACAGAAGGGAATCACTATTCTGCACGGGTACAATCGTTCTTTGGGGGGAATTATTTCTACCTTCTGATTTACGAACGTTTTAACGATGTTCGCCTGGTCGGAGCACCTCCTGAATCGATTGGTAATTATGGTGGGGATCAGGACAACTGGATGTGGCCCCGGCATACCGGTGATTTCAGCATTTTCAGAATATATTCCGGTCCGGATGGCAAACCGGCTCCCTATTCTCCCGATAATATCCCGCTTAAGCCCAGGCATTACTTTCCCGTTTCGATAAAGGGTGTTGAAAAAGGTGATTTTACAATGGTTCTGGGATATCCCGGGGGGACAACCAGGTACATGACCGCTGTTGAGATTGATGAAGTGATGAATATTACCAATCCAAACCGGATCAAGATCAGGGGTGCACGGCTGGATATCATCTGGGAAGATATGATGGAGGATGAAAAAGTAAACATCCAGTATTCAACGAAACATTTCAGGTCAAGCAATTACTGGAAATATTCCATTGGTCAAAATGAAGCCCTGAAAAGACTTAAGGTTAAAGACCAAAAGCTCAAACTGGAAAACGAATTTAAGACATGGATCAGTGAAAACAAAAAAAGATCCGCCAGGTATGGCGAAGCGTTACAACTGATAGAGACTTCAATTGCCGGAAGGGCTGATTACTTTTATTCTATTCAATATCTGAATGAGTGTCTTCGCCAGGGAAGTGAGATTATTGCCTTTGCCAATCGCGCATCCCGGTTTTATGAAGCACTGCTGGAAGGAAATACAGAGAGGATTAACCAGGCGGCTGATCGAATGAAGCGCGGAGTTCCAGAATATTTCAAAGATTATAATCTTCCCACCGATCTGGATGTCAACAAAGCCATGTTTAGTATGTTTGCTGAGGATGTAAAGAAAGAGTACCAGCCGGATATTTTTGCTGAAATTTCTTCAACATATGACGGCAACTATGAAGCTTTTGCAGGCAACATGTTCAGGGAATCTGTTTTCGCAACTGAGGAAAAGATCGTTGGTTTCCTTGAAAATCCCACACAGGAAGTTCTCGAAAATGATCCGGCATTCAAAGCAGCGCGTTCAATAGAAGATAAATATGCTGAACTACGTGAGAAAAATGATGCGTTTACTGCCGGTCTCGAAAAAGGGCAGCGTCTCTATATTGCCGGATTAATGGAAATGCAAAAAGAGAAGGTCTTTTATCCGGATGCCAATTTCACCATGCGGCTTACCTACGGTACAGTAGGTGATTATGATCCGAGGGATGCGGTTCATTACAAACATTATACAACCTTACAGGGTGTGATGGAAAAAGAGGATCCAACAGACGTTGAGTTCATTGTTGAGCCCAAACTGAAGGAGCTATTTGAAACAAAAGATTTTGGTCTGTATGGGAAAGATGGTGTAATGCCTGTCTGTTTCACCACAAATAACGACATTACGGGAGGAAATTCAGGTAGCCCGGTGATCAATGGGAATGGTGAGCTGATTGGTCTTGCCTTTGATGGAAACTGGGAATCCATCAGTGTGGATATTGCCTTTGAGCCTGAACTGGCTAAATGCATTAATGTGGATATCCGGTATGTACTGTTCATTATCGATAAATTTGCCGGTGCAACACACCTGGTGGAAGAAATGGATATCGTTTACTGAGCCATTGATGTAATGGCAATGGATCCGCTTCACCGTACCACCGGTTGAGGCGGATTTTTTTTTCAAATCCATTCCGATAAATTTTCATACTTTTACAGATCGAAGCATACACTGTTTAACAATACTATCATAAAAACAACCATTCCATGAAACGGACTATCATCATTTTTTTCAGCACAATTTTTTTCATATCGTATCCCATTCATGCCGACGAGGGGATGTGGTTACCTCTCCTCATCAAGGAGTTAAATATCGATAAAATGCAGGAAATGGGTCTCACCCTGACTGCAGAACAGATCTATAGTGTGAACCACTCCAGCCTGAAGGATGCCATTCCCATTTTTGGTGGGGGATGCACCAGTGAGATTATTTCCGATCAGGGATTACTGATGACCAACATGCATTGCGGTTACCGGCAGGTTCAATCGCATTCCACTCTGGAGCACGATTATTTAAAGAACGGATTCTGGGCGACGAGCCGGGCAGAAGAGCTTCCCTGCCCCGGTTTGTCCGTAACCTTCCTGATCCGGATGGACGATGTGACAGAAGAGGTACTGAAGGGCATTACAGAAGATATGGATGAGGAGGAGCGGCTGGAAAAGATCGGGGAAGCATCCGAAATGATTGAAGAGCGGGCAGCTGAAGGTGAACGTTATGAAACGCTGGTCAGAAGTTACTACGGAGGGAACCAATATTACCTCATCGTTTATGAGCGGTATCGTGATGTCAGGCTTGTCGGCGCCCCACCGGTTTCCATCAGTGATTTTGGCAGCCTTACCGATAACTGGATGTGGCCCCGTCACAAAGCCGATTTTGCCCTGTTCCGGATTTACATGTCACCCGATGGTAAGCCGGCTGAATATGCTTCGGATAATGTTCCCCTGAAACCCAAACATTACCTCCCGGTTTCGATTCGGGGTGTTGAAAAAGGTGATTTTGCCATGATCCTTGGCTACCCCGGAAGCACCACACGGTACATGACCTCTTACGGTATCGAAGAGCTACTGGATGTTACCCATCCGAACCGCATCAGGATCCGGGGAAGAAAGCTTGAACTGATGAATGAGGATATGAATGCCGATCCGGGAATCCGGATCAAGTATGCCGCCAAGTACAAAGGCGCAAGCAATTACTGGAAATACAGCATTGGCCAGACCGAGGGTTTGAACCGGCTAAAGGTATTGGATAAAAAAAGGGCGATTGAAAAACAGTTCAGCGAATGGGTAAAAAGCACTCCGGTAAGAGAGGCTAAATATGGAGATGCCCTGGATCTGATCAAAACATCCTATGCAGCCAGGCGCGAGTATACAAATGCCTCCCAATACATTCGCGAATGCCTGATTAGCGGTAGTGAAATCCTATCGTTTGCAAATAGCATTCATTACATGGTCCTGCCACTGAGTAGTCCCAAGAAATCCGATCAGGAAGAAGGAAAAGTTGCCGGTGCTGTAAAATCGAGAGCGGAACGATTTTTTAAAGATTATAATGCTGAGACCGATAAAAAAATAACCAGGGCATTGTTCCGGATGTTTATAGACGATATAGATCCAGCTTACTACCCTGAAAGTTTTTCAATCATAACCGGGGAGTACCAGTGTAATGTGGCTGCCTTTGTGGATGACCTGTTTGCCCAATCAATATTTGCTGACGAATCCAGGTTTAACGATTTTCAAAACAGCCTGGATCCGGAGAGGGTGGATAAGGATCTTGCCGTAAAAATGGCTTCTCCCATCTATCTGAAAAGCATGGAATTAACCAGGAAAAACAATAATTTTTCGCAGGATCTCCGAAGAGGACAACGTCTTTTTATCTCCGGTTTGATGGAGATGGAAAAGGTTTCCTATCCCGACGCCAACTCCACCATGCGGCTTACGTATGGAACCGTGGGAGATTACAGCCCAAAGGATGCAGTCCTGTATAAACATTATACCACCCTGAAAGGGGTGATAGAGAAGGAGGATCCGGACAACTATGAATTCATCGTGCCATCACGATTGAAGGAACTCTATGAAAAGAAGGATTATGGACGGTATGGTGATGACGGTGTCATGCCGGTTTGCTTTACCACAAATAACGACATTACCGGAGGAAATTCCGGCAGTCCTGTCATCGGAGCAAATGGTGAATTGATCGGATTGGCTTTTGACGGGAACTGGGAGGCAATGAGTGGAGACATTGCGTTTGAACCCGAATACCAGAAAACCATCTGTGTGGATACAAGGTATATCCTGTTTATTATTGATAAATATGCCGGCGCATCCTATCTTATCGATGAGATGACAATTGTCGATTAAGATGGATTTCAGTTTTATCGAAATATTCGCTGCATTCATGGTATTGTTTGCCGTGATTGATATCCCCGGGTCGATCCCGGTTATTCTCGACATCAAGGAGAAGACCGGTTTGCACATCCTGAAAAAGGTATTTGGGGTGATCCTGCCAGCCATAGCCGTCAAACTTTTCGTATCAAATACAGGAATTACGTTAGGCAATGCCCCCTGAGATCACGATATATACCGATGGTGCAGCACGGGGCAATCCCGGTCCGGGAGGGTATGGGATTGTCATGATATCAGGGAAGCACCGTAAGGAGCTTTCTGCAGGATACCGCCTGACCACCAACAACCGGATGGAACTGCTTGCCGTGATCGTTGCGCTGGAAAGCCTGAAAAGGACGAACAGCCATGTCACCATCTATACCGATTCGCGGTATGTAGCAGATGCCGTTGAGAAAAACTGGGTATTCGAATGGGAGCGGAAAGGGTTTAAGAAGAAAAAAAATCCCGATCTCTGGAGAAGGTTCCTTGCCGTTTATCGTCAGCACAAAGTAACCTTTCGATGGATCAAAGGGCATGCAAACATCCCCGAAAACGAGTTATGCGATCGTCTTGCCGTTGACGCCTCCTATGGTCCCGACCTGCTTGAGGATAAAGGGTACGTGGAAGAAGAGGAAAAACTCTTCTAATGCCTTAATTATACAAATGCCTTAAATGCCTCAATTTTTGATGCAATACACCCCATGATGAATTTCGAATGTCGAATTTCGAATTTTGGTTTATTTTACCCGTCAAGCGGACTTTAAGCCGCTAGACGGGTAGGCTAATCCACCTAGCGCCAGCCTGCTGGTCTGTCAGGGATTACCCGCTTGACGGATAAAGCCATAGGAACATACTCACCAAACCTGCCAAAATGTGGGTAGACGGGAGGAACCCGGTCTGATCAGCAGGATAGAAAGAATTAATCCTGAAAATAGTGATACGATGACTTGCCACTGTCCAATCGACCTTCACTTAGTCATCGTATCACTGTAAAAACATCAAAACTTCTGGATCTTGTATGTTTTCTGTACCCGCCGGTCGGGTGTAAAGATCCTGACCAGGTAAACCCCACGGGTGAGACCGGACAGATCGAAGGTTTCGATATCTCCCCGGGTCACATAGTATAGCTCACGGATCATCTGTTTCCTGCCTGCAATATCCATGATCTCCACGTTCAGGTCGAGTGGTTCGGTCACATCGAACCGGATATTGAGGAATTGGGATACCGGGTTTGGATAGGCGGTAATGGACCAGTCCAGTCCGGTTTCCTTTATACTCGTTCCGATATCATAGGGTTGCTGGAATCCCTGGGTTAATGTCAGGGTAGCCGTTTTCAGGGTGGTAACTGCAATCTCACCAATGGTTGCTGACAGGGTATATCCCCCTGCAGAAAAGTAGCTGCCTCCTGAAGAGACAACGGTAGGGGTCAGGGTTTGAGCCATCAGGTTAAAAGAGAACGGACCCAGCAGGGAAACAATTAGAATAGCTTTAATTTTCATTGTTTTTATCCTTTACATGAATAACAAGTAAATTGATCATTGTTTCTCTTTAAGCAACTCTACTTCTTTCATCAGCTTTTTAATTAAAACCTCCTGTTCCTCAATCATCTTTTGTTGCTCTTTCATGGCTTCGACTAAAAGGGCTGTAATGGGAGCGTATTGCATGGTGAGTTTTTCGCTATCATTATTTACAACTTCCGGAATAACATCGATAGCTTCCTGAGCCACAAATCCCATCTGCAAACCTGACCCTCCAATCTCCTTGTCTTTCCACTCATAATTTACACCCCTTAATTTCTTGACTCGTGCAAGAGCATCAGGTATGGTTTGTATGTTTTCTTTGAATCTCTGGTCGCTTAGGCTATTCCAGGCACTGGATCCACCTGCCTGGCCATTTACAAAAAATTCATATCCTGAAGGTCTATGTGTATCATTCCCATTAATGACAACATAATTTGCATCAAAATCACCATAAATTAAGGGGAAGCCAGAAGAAGCAAATTCGATATAGAGCTTATAGCTCCCCGTTTCACTCCATCCGGCATCTTTTCCAATAAATATATTACCATTTCCAGCGGCATTGTTCCTTCCGCTTGCGGTCCCAATGAACACATTGGCGCTTCCGGATGTTTTGTAACTCCCTGCCAGGGCTCCGATTATGACATTATTGGTTCCGGTGGTCATATCGCTTCCAGCAGATGCTCCGATCTGAACATTATTCGTTCCGGAAGTTAATGAATAGGCAGCATTGCTTCCGATAAATGTGTTGTTTATGGAAGCCGCTAAATTTCTACCTGCATTTCCTCCCAGGAATGCATTATTATCTCCTGAAAGATTAGACATTCCGGAGGCATAACCGACGAAGGTATTCCAGTTTCCATCTTCATTGGCGTTTCCTGCACCATTCCCTACAAAGGTATTACCTGAACCCGTTGTATTTTGATAACCGGAAGCCACACCAATGAACATATTCAATTGCCCTGAGGAATTGACTGCACCGCAATTGGCTCCGATAAAGATATTGTTGCTACCGCTCTGATTGGTTCCACCGGCACCCCAGCCCATAAACAGGTTTCCCAATCCTGTAGTATTACTAGTACCACAATCTGTCCCAATAAAAATATTTCTATTCCCGGATGTATTACTAATACCTGCCTGATAACCAATAAAAATATTGTTATACCCATTAAGATTATTTTTCCCTGCCTGATATCCCAGGAAAGTATTGTAAGATCCCGTTGTTTTAATTCCTGTCTCATGACCGATGAAATAGTTATCTTCTGCAAGATAAAACAGGCTCACCGGATCACCCTTCCCGGGAGCGAATCCACCAACAGCAAATCCACCTTTTGTTCCTTTGGTCCCTGATTGATCAAAATATACGCGTACACTATCAGGTGTAATTCTCAGGTATTCATTGGTTAATCCTTTGGTTGCCGGATTAAAACCACCCACAGCGAATCCACCCTTCGTTCCTTTACCGGTGTAATCATCTTCAACATAGATTCTTACGCCATCAGGATAAACAGCAAAAACAGTCTGTCCATCCGCTCTTTTTACATCAAAAAGTGCATCTTCATCGCTTCCGGACATGTTACCCATCACCTCCAGGCGACCATCCGGCTTCTCTGTTCCAACACCCACATTCCCTTCGTTGTAAAAAATGGTGTTCACACCAAGGCTCCAGGGATTGGTATCGTCCAGATAATATGCCAGATCGATGTTGTTTACTCCATTGTCGATGGTCAGGATATCTCCCGACAGGTGAAGGTCCTGACTTTCATTCCCCTGTTCGGCGAACAGGGCAAACGGTACGGACAGCAGCTCTGACGTGCCCATCGGGATAAAGGTGGCATCCACTTTTATCGCCACCTCCAGGTAATGTGCTCCGGTGCTCCATTCGATATCGCTGAAGGAATCTGCGGATCCCGAGCCCTGCTGTGCTTCAGGATCACCGATCTTCAGGGTGAAGAGTCCGAATTCATTCGTGGTTACTGTATGGATTTCCTCCCATACCAGCAAGCCGCCCTCGCTCCCGGTACGAATCCCGATCTTTACATCGATTGTCTGCGAAGTGAGCAATTCTTCACCGCTATCACGTGCTACCGCCTGGTAGTTAAAGCCCTGTGGTGCCTGGGAGAAAAGAATGATGAGTGATGAGTGAAGAGTGATGAGTAATAGTAGAAGTCGTTTCATAACATTTGTTTTTACGGTTATTTCATTGTGTTTTTTATCGTGTAATCCTTTATAAAAATTGAGGATATACAAGTTACCTATTTTTAAGAAATTAGGCGTCACTACATCAAATATTTTACTCATTTAAGGAGGTAATTGTTTCATTTATAGTGTAATATTCATGTACAGAATCCGGTCCATGGAACGATTTCCCTGGATGGACTGATGCAGCTGGACCGCTTTTCAATCCTTACAATTCGTTCTAAAAACATCAAAACTTCTGGATCTTGTATGTTTTCTGTACCCGTCGGTCGGGTGTAAAGATCCTGACCAGGTAAACCCCACGGGTGAGACCGGACAGATCGAAGGTTTCGATATCTCCCCGGGTCACATAGTACAGTTCACGGATCATCTGTTTCCTGCCTGCGATATCCATGATCTCCACGTTCAGGTCGAGTGGTTCGGTCACATCGAACCGGATGTTGAGGAATTGGGATACCGGGTTGGGATAGGCGGTGATGGACCAGTCCAGCCCGGTTTCCTTTATTCCCACACCGATATCGTACGGTTGCTGAAACCCCTGAGTCAGGGTAAGCGTTGCAGCTTTCAGTGTTGTAACGGCAATCTCCCCGACCGTAGCCGACAGGGTATAGCCTCCGGCAGAGTAATAGCTACCGCCTGAAGAGACAACGGTAGGTGTTAGTTGCTGAGCAAATAATCCACAGGGTACCATTATCCCCAATACTATAACGAATAAGACTCTGTTAAATGTCATTTTATCAATCATTTTAGTATTTTTCGTTATTTAAAAACCCATATGTTACAAGTGGTGATTACTCTTTATTCTTGTCAACTGCCGTTATCCCGATCATTTGTTTCAGGACTTTCAGTTCTGTTTTCAGGACATTTATATCCTCTTCCATGCTCATGGAGGAGATTTTGTTCTGTTTTACCAGTTCAAGCTCGTTTCTCAGATTGTCGATTTTCTTCTCCAGTTTCTCAGCCTTGTGATTTGCAGTGAACGATTCAAAGAAAACAGAAACGCATTTGTGTTTTCTTCCATCGATATGCTGATCAATTTCTGCCCAACGGACAGGTTCTGCAACCCTGGCAATCACGTAGGCAATATCATATCCCCCATCATCTTTCATGGCATGCCCGGGAACGGTTGAAGAAATCAGGTAGTCTCCCTGTTGCAAGTCTTCGCCATTATCCACGACCCAAATATTTCCATTTCCTACAGCCATAATCATATGAGGGTTACTTAAGGTTGAAGGTTGACTAGGATTTTGAAGAGAAAGATAGGCTCCGAGGATGTTTGGATCATTTGCTCTATTGGTTTGGGTAACTCCATAAAGTATTTCACTTTTGACATTTCCTTCTAAGAAATGATTCACACCTGTCATCGAAACCAGCATGCCCTTTTCAATCTCTTCATCCGTCCAGGCATAGTGTGATCCTGTAAAAGCGTTATATGAAACAATTCCGTAAGAAACGGAAATATCACCCATGGTAGCGCCATCTCTTCTGAACCGTATAAGAATACCATCATCAGTAAATCGATTAACAACCATAACACCCTGTGTCCCACCGTTACCTCCTATATTGAACTTACCCTTAGGAGATGTATCTCCGAAGTTAACATCACCGGTTACATCGAGAGTACTATTGAAAATGAGTTGATCATTAAGGAAATCTCCATAAATCAGTGGTGCGGTTGTATGGATATTATCGATATAGAGTTTGTTGTCTCCTTCTTCATAATATCCGGCCCGGTATCCGATAAAGACATTTCCCGAACCCTGCCAGTTTCCATTTCCTGCATAGGCACCCACAAAAGTGTTTTGGTTTCCGCCTCCTGTATCCCAGTTTCCGTAACCTGCGTGATACCCGACAAATGTATTGTAATCGCCGCTATAATAGTCCCGTGCAGCATTCGATCCGAGAAATGTATTATAGGATCCGGTAACGTTCCGCAAACCGGTAACCGTTCCCATCATGACATTATCCCTGCCGGCTGTTTTATATGCACTTACACGGTATCCCACGAAGGTATTCCAGCCTCCGTCTGTATTTTCTTGTCCCGTGGTATATCCGATAAAGATATTCCCGTCACCCGTTGTATTTTTCAAACCGGCACTGGATCCTAAAAATGTGTTGTAATACCCATTTGTACTTGCTTTCCCGGTCTTATATCCGATGTACACATTGTTATGGCCTGTGGTATTTGACAGTCCGGATTCAAAACCCATGAATGCATTGTAGTTTCCGCCAGTATTTCTGTATCCGGCATTATCGCCAAGGAATACGTTGGATATCCCGCCAATATTTGAATACCCTGATGAATCTCCCAGAAAAACATTTGTACCTCCGTTGGTATTCGAATAACCTGAAAGATTGCCGATAAATACGTTGGAACTGCCGCTCTCATTAGAGTATCCTGTTGAATTCCCGATGAAGGTATTCTTTTCACCGGTTGTATTGATCCTTCCGCTCAGAGTCCCGATAAAAACATTATTGGATCCCGTAGCATAAGCACCATCATACGTGGTTGAGCCGGCAAGATATCCCATATAAACGTTGCTTATTCCGGATAGGTTATACCATCCGGCCCGGTTACCGATAAACACGTTGCCCGTTGCATTGTTTCTCACACCGGCCTGATACCCGAGAAATACGTTTCCAGTCCCTGTCTGATTATCATATCCCGCATAGTTCCCGATCATCACATTGTCGTTACCGGAGTTGTTATTGCGACCGGCATAATATCCCATAAAAATGTTGAATGCTCCTGTTCTGTTACTGTATCCCGTCCGGTAGCCAATAAAGGTATTGTAGGCACCCTGGTACCCGGTGGCTCCACCATAGGTATTGTTGAACCCGGCACTATCCCCGATAAAAATGTTGTAATTGGCATTGTTGTAATACCCGGCCTGATCTCCAATAATGACATTGCTTTTGCCTTTCACATTGCTGTATGCAGCCTGGTTGCCAAGGAAAACGTTGGATACACCGGTTTCATTACTATACCCGCTCTCAAACCCAAGAAATGCATTTGAGTTTCCAGCATCATTGGAATATCCACTACTATTTCCAATAAAGACATTATCGTTTCCTGAATTATTGGAATACCCGGTATAATTTCCCATGAATGTATTCCTGGAACCGGAACGGTTATCATATCCCGATCTATATCCAAGCATGGTATTAAAATTTCCCTTCCTGTTGTTTATTCCAGCCCTGTATCCGATGAATGTATTATAGTTCCCCTCATCGCCTGTTACACCACCATTTGTATTCCAGTATCCGGCCCAGTCACCAATAAAAATATTGAAATCACCTGTATTGTATCGGCCTGAATAATATCCAAGGAAAATGTTATTTCTTCCATCTGCATTATTCTGTCCACTACCTTCCCCAATAAGGATATTTATATTTCCATTATTATTCAGCCCGGCCTCTTTTCCGATGATCACGTTACTACTTCCAGATTCGTTATTTCTGCCTGCTTGATACCCGATAAACACATTTTCCTGTCCTTCTACATTTGCCATACCACTTTCAAAACCAAAGAATGTATTGAACAGGCCAGATGTTTTAATTCCGCTTTCATGGCCGATAAAATAGTTGTCTTTGGAGAGATGGAGTAGGCTGACAGCGGGACTTTTCGTTGCAGGATTAAATCCTCCAACTGCAAAGCCCCCTTTGGTTCCTTTTCCAGCTACTGTCTCGTCGATATAGACACGGACACTATCCGGAGTTACCCGGAGATATTCCTGCGTAAGCCCATTTTTCCCTGGAGAGAATCCACCAATAGCAAAACCTCCCTTGGTTCCCTTGCCTGTTTCTTTTGTATTCACATAGATTCTTACACTATCCTCATAGACTGCAAAAACAGCCTGACCATCCTTTCTTTTCACTTCAAAAAGTGGATCTACCGGATCTCCTGTCATATTACCCATTACTTCAAGATGGCTTCCGGGACTCTCCGTTCCAATGCCAACATTCCCTTTGTTGAAGAAGATTGTTCCATTACCCAAACTCCATGGGTTGCTGTCATCCAAATATTTTGAAAGACTTACAGTAGTAGCATCATTGGTCAGACCCAGGGTGTTACCATCCAGAGTAAGGCTTTGTAGCTCATTTGTCAGATCAGCATCAGCATCATCACCATAGAGTGACAGGTCGACCAATCCTGATCCGCCTTCGATGGATAGGACATCTCCTGACAGGTTTAATCCCTGGTTGTCCGTATTATCGAGATAATAGGAGAGGTCGATGTTATTCACTCCGTTATCGATAGTCAGGATGTCTCCTGACAGGTGAAGGTCCTGACTTTCATTCCCCTCTTCGGCGAACAGGGCAAACGGTACGGACAGCAGCTCTGACGTGCCCATCGGGATAAAATCAACATCGATCTTAACCGAAACTTCAAGGTAGTATGCCCCGGTGCTCCATTCGATATCACTGAAGGAATCTGAGGATCCCGAGCCGGCTGTGGCTTCCGGATCCCCGATCATCAGGGTAAACAACCCGAACTCATTGGTCGTTACCGTATGGGTCTCTTCCCATACGAGGGTACCGCTCTCGCTCCCGGCACGAATCCCGATCTTTACATCGATTGTCTGCGAAGCGAGCAACTCTCCCCCGTCATCCCGGGCTACAGCCTGGTAGTTAAAGCCTTGTGGTGCCTGAGCCACAAGAGTGAGCAGTGAACAGTGAACTGTGAACAGTAATAGTAGAAGTCGTTTCATGGCATTTGTTTTTTATTCTAATGGATTTATTTTTTTTACCTTAAGAAAAAAAAAGAGACGATCTAAATATATATTAAACTCCATTTTGAGCAAAAGGGTTGCATTTCCCCACTCATTTTCATGGAATAAAATGGACTGTTTATCAAAAGGGAAAAATCAATCTGCGGAAATGGATTTTCCCGCTGTTTATATCTCTTATTTTTGTTTAAGCAATTCAACTTCGCGTTGCAGCTCTTCGATCATTTTTTGCTGCTCCTTAAGGGCTTCCAGAAGTACAACGGTCAGTTTAGAATAGCTGACCGATTTAAATCCATCCTGGTCTGTTTTAACCAATTCCGGTATTACTTTCTCCACTTCCTGGGCAATGAGACCAATCTGAGGTTCATCAGGATTTAACCTTCTGGTATTATCATCAACCCAGTTAAACGTTACTCCCTGGAGTCGTGAGATATTAGATAGCGAATTTTGATACTTTTCAAAGTTGGTTTTTAATCTCCGATCTGAAATTTCAGTAATCGTTCCTCCTGTAATATTGGTCCCTGAAATATCGCCTGTTACATCCATATTCCCTGTAACATCCGTATTTGCAGAAATTTTCAGATACGGTGCAATATCGCTGAATTCTCCATAGATAAGCGGATCGCCTAAAATATTAGCATTATCAATATAAAGTTTCCCGGAACCTATTTCATCCTGTCCTGCGCCATACCCGATAAACACATTATTTTCACCAAGTTCATTATTCTCACCCGCATACGATCCGACAAATGTATTATTGTTCCCGGTATTATCAGATCCGGCTGACAAGCCGATGGATACATTTTCGGAACCGGAGATATTTGAATATCCACTTCCTGGTCCAATAAAGGTATTATTATTACCATCCTTATTGGAATAACCGGCTTCCAAACCCATAAAAACATTATTTTCCCCAGTTATATTTTCTGTTCCGGTCACGGGTCCTATAAATACATTACCCCAACCTGAAGTGTTTGAATATCCCGTTTCCACACCAACGAATACATTAGCAGCTCCTTCTGTATTATGATATCCGGCCCAATCACCCATCATTACATTCGCATAACCGTCCGTATTCGAGATCCCTGCTTCATCACCAATCATAATATTGGATGATCCGGTTGTGTTATCCCTTCCTGTATTGTTCCCTATAAAGACATTCCAGTTGCCCCCTAGGTTTTCCAGACCGGATTCATGTCCGATGAAAACATTACTGGATCCTTCTGTTGTATTCACACCTGCTTCATATCCGATAAAAGAATTATACAGCCCGGTAGTAATTGACCTTCCTGCCTGGTGTCCGATAAAATAATTGTCTTCGATAAGATGCATCAAACTTGATCCTGTTCCTTTTCCCGGACTAAATCCACCTATTGCGAAGCCGCCTTTTGTTCCTTTTGTTTCAGTAGTATCTATATACATCCGGATACTATCAGGCGTAACATACAGAAAATCATTTGTCAATCCTTTCCCCGGAGAAAAACCTCCTACCGCAAAACCTCCCTTGGTTCCTTTCAGGGGTGAATCGTCTACATTGATCCGAACGCCACCCGGGTAGACTGCGAATACTGTCTCTCCATCTTTCCGTTTAACCTGGAAAAGCGGATCATCATCGGTTTCATCCCCATCCCCCTGAACCTCGAGCTTTCCTGCGGGTGAGGGTGTCCCCACACCAACATCAACGGTCGTGGTCACCACTTCCGCCCCGTCAATCCAGTAGGAACTGATGGATTCACCGGAAGCAGCTGCAAATTTTGCAAACATGGCATAGGGTACGGATAACATCTCCGATGTTCCCATGTCAATAAAATCAACATCCACCTTCATCTGAACATTCAGGAAATACTGGGTTGTTCCCCATTCGATATCGGAAAAACTGTCCAGGCTGCCGCCTCCGGTTGTTGTACCATCTCCGATCATCAGGGTAAACAAACCAAAATCGTTGGTCGTAACAGCATGTGTCTCTTCCCAGACGAGCTCACCCTCAGCCGTTCCGGCATGAATACCAAACTTGATCTCAATGTTGGTCTGTTTCAGGGTTTCACCTGCTGAATTCCGGGAAACTCCCTGATAAGTTAGTTTTTCCGGTGCCTGAGAGAAGAGAGTGAGTAGTGAGCAGTGAGCAGTGAGTAGTAATAGTAGTAGTCGTCTCATGGTAAACAATTTTTGGTTGTTGTATACTTTTATGTTTCGTTAATAGAATAGTTACAGATCTTTAATTCGTTTAGAGTTGTATAATATTCTGCTATGAGGGTGTTATTGTTTGGAATTCAGGCGTGAAGATAAAATCCTTTGAATCTGCTTGCAAAAATCAATACATTTATTCAGGGTAATACCAGGATTAAAACTTCTGTATCTTGTATATCTTATTCACTTTCTGGTCTGGTGTAGCGATCCTTAACATATACACTCCTCTCACATATCTTGAAAGATCAATTGAAATGACCTCTTGTGGCATGATCCCCGGATAGTTTCTGATCCAGAGTTTTTTCCCGGTAAGATCAATGATCTCAATGTTAAAATCGACAGGGTTCTCGATATTGAACCGGATATTGAGAAAATCGGAAACCGGATTGGGGTAGGCATTCACAGACCAATCCATTCCCAGGTCATCAAAACCGGGATTTACTCCAACGGCAAAGGGTTGCTGAAATCCCTGTGTAAGGATATATGATCCGCCCGGATCCAGTGTCGTAACTGCCAGTTCACCGATTGTTCCTGACAGGCTGTATCCACCGGCAGAATTGAAGTGCCCGGCAGTTGAAATGACGGTAGGAGTTAAGCTGTATTCCTGTGCAAATAAAAACGTTACAGATGCTGCTAAAACCAGGGAGAGTAGAATTTTCCTTTTCATAGTCCAGGGTTTTCAGTTATATTCCATCGATTCAATTCAACAAATTTTGTATACAAGTTACAAAAAAAAATTAGAATCAAACCCATCTGCTATTATTTGATGATTGTTTTAAAAAAATAATAACGATTTGTTCTATCCTGCTGTTATTAATGCATTGCATTATCCTTGATGCGTTTGTTTCTAATGAGATTGTTCGGTTATGAACAACGGTTGTTTCAATACCGAACAATTTCGCCGGGTGGTAAAATCCCGCACTCTATCTTTACATTTCTGATCTGAGGGATGTTATCTTCCTTGGCATGCTTATTGAAGGGCTGACACGAGCTAACTATTTATAAACTACCTGTTTATCTATGAAGAAGTCGCCTCATTTATGCGTACTACTCTTCTTTTCTATCCGGTTATGTTTGGCTGGTGGAGTTAATGATGATAAGAAAGTTATGCTAGCCAGTCGGGTTGAGGCAGGTAGTTTCGTCGTGGACGGAAGCTTATCGGAAGCAATGTGGCAAAACGGTAGCTGGTATGGGGACTTTGTACAGCATGAACCCTACGAGGGGAAAAAGCCCTCGCAGGAAACCCTGTGCAAGATCCTTTATGATGACGACAATCTATACGTAGGAATCCAGGCTCTTGATAACAGTCCTGACAGCATCAGCCGGCGCAGATCGAGGAGGGATGAGATCGACGGAGATTTTGTCGGTGTGCTTTTTGACAGCTATTTTGATCGTCGTACGGCATTTGCCTTTGTTGTAAACGCAGCAGGAGTGAAGATGGACGGTGTATTTACCAGTGATGGGGATAGTGAGGACTGGACCTGGGATCCCATCTGGTGGGTTGCGGCAGATGTAAATGAAGAAGGGTGGTCAGCAGAAATGAAAATCCCGCTCAGCCAGTTGCGTTTTGATAAAGCCAAAGACCAGGTGTGGGGAGTACAGGTGGCACGGTTTCTTTTCCGGAAGGAGGAGACCTCTTTCTGGCAGCATCTTCCACGGGATGCATCCGGGATTGTTCACAATTTCGGAGAACTTCACGGAATATCAGATATCCAGCCCAAAAGGCAGGTCGAAATTGCCCCGTATGTTGTTGGCAGCACGGAACGGTTCAAAAAAGTGGAAGGTAATCCGTTTGAAACGGGCAAACGTAATAATCTCTCTGCAGGTGTGGATGGGAAAATAGGGGTTACCAATAATCTCACGCTGGATTTTACGGTGAATCCCGATTTCGGACAGGTGGAAGCCGATCCCTCCGAGGTGAACCTCACTGCATTCGAAACCTTTTTTGAGGAGAAACGACCATTTTTTATTGAAGGTAGAAGCATCATGAGCCTGCCGTTGTTGTTCGGCGATGGAGACCTTGCCGATGAAAACCTTTTTTACTCCCGCCGTATCGGAAGAAGGCCGCAGTACTACCCCGACGTGGATGATGATGCATCGGTAAAATTCCCGGAAAATACTTCGATCCTTGGAGCGGCAAAACTAACGGGTAAAACAAAAAAGGGATGGTCGGTTGGTATTCTGGAGAGCGTTACTGCCGAAGAAACAGCAAAAATCGACAGTGAAGGAGAGAGACATTCTGAACCGGTGGAACCCTTAACAAACTATATCGTAGGCACAGTACAGAAAGATTTCCGTGAAGGTCAGACCGTGGTAGGCGGGATGTTCACATCCACTAACCGCAAGATCGCCGACCCGAACCTCGAGTTTCTGCACGAAGATGCCTATACAGGGGGTATCCATTTCAGTCACGATATCAAGGAAAGGACATACAACATCTCTTTTAAAACCTATTTCAGCCATGTCCGCGGCTCTGAAGAAGCGATCATCCAAACCCAGGAATCATCAGCGAGGTATTATCAACGACCCGATGCCGAATACCTGGATCTCGATTCCTCAAGGACTTCACTCACAGGCAGCGGTGGGGTTTTATCGTTCACTAAAATCGGAGAAGGACACCTCCGGTTTGGTACATTTTTCTCCTGGAAATCTCCCGGACTTGAAGTGAACGATCTCGGGTACTTGCGCTCAACCGATGAAATATTGCAGGTTTTGTGGATCGGTTACAGGATCTGGGAACCCTTCAGCATTTTCCGCAGCTTCAATGTGAACCTGAACCAGTGGAATGTATGGGATTTTGGCTGGAATCGTAACGTAACCGGCGGGAATATAAATCTCAACATGGAATTTAAAAATTACTGGAGTTTTGGAGCGGGAATTAATCCGGAGGGAAATACGTTATCCAATGCTACCCTCCGTGGTGGTCCTTCCATGATAATCCCCGGCAGTATGAGTTTTTGGGCTGACCTGGATACCGATAACCGGAAAAAGATCTCCGGAGGATTATTTACCAACCTTAGCTGGGGTTTTGAGGGAAGCAGGACAAATCAAAATTACGGCTTCTTCATTTCCCTGAAGCCCAGCAATGCCCTGGATCTATCCCTTGTCCCATCACTCAGCCTGAATAAACGTGAATTGCAATTCATCGATAAGATCGAACTGGGAGAGGAAGAACGGTATCTGTTCGGATCCATCGATCAGAAAACAGTGATGCTCTCATTGAGGCTGAATTTTAGCATCACACCCAACCTGACTATTCAGTATTGGGGACAACCCTTTATATCAGCCGGGACCTACGACCGGTTCAAAATGATCACCGACCCTCATGCGGATGCATTCAGTGACCGTTTCCATACCTATACGGAAGAAGAGATCACCCTGCTGAATCCCGATGATGGCTATGTTGTGGATGAAGACGGAGATTCGAATTACGATTATGGTTTTGAGTACCCGGATTTTAATTTCAAGCAGTTTCGTTCAAACATGGTCCTTCGCTGGGAATACATTCCCGGATCAACACTCTACCTGGTATGGTCCCAGGGAAGAACGGAATATGTGGCGGACGGGCAATTCAACCTGGGAGAGAACATGGAAGAACTATTTGATGTCCGTCCACACAATATATTCCTGGTAAAACTCTCATATAGGTTCGGATTGTGAGTGTTGCAGGTTCGTGGAAAAATTTGATTTAGTAAGTGATACGATAACTCGGAGTCATCGTATCACTTTTTAATCTCTTACTCCTCAAGAATCCCCATTTCCTCAATGCGCCGTATAATGGAATGCCTGTCGGGCAATCCGGATGCTTTTAATTTCTCAAACCATTCGGCTGTTCCCTTCTTGTCACCCATCTCATGGCTGATCAGGATAAGGTAATAGTAAGAAAAGGAATAGATGTGTGTGGGATTATCCGGGATATCCTGAACAATCCCCGAAAAGACACTCCGTGAGGCTTCAAATTCCTTTTTCAGATAAAGGTCATACGCCTCGTCGTAGGCGTGAATGTCGCTGTTGAGTCTGTTATCCAGGATGATTCCCTGAAAGAAGAAACAGGATTGTTCGCAATCCTCCACCAGGTCGATCCGTCCCTTGGATGGATCAATGGGTGGAAAATAGAGTGTAAATTCAAGGATCTCTCCAAGGGAATCAAACCGGTGCAGCTCAGGACAGAGCGGAATATTTTCTGCACGGAGCAGCAAATGTTTAACCTTATCGGAAGTCCGGATGGTGGTTTTTCGGTCGACACAAGCCCATGCATCCTTCACCAGCATGTTCTGGTTCCTGAGGTGAACAATGGTATAATCAGAAGTGATCTGAATGCGTGTAATGGTCAGTTCGGCATGGCTTTTCACCTCTGCATTGGGCATTTCGAAAACCTGGGAAACACCATTCACCTGCAACAGAAGCAGGATCATGATTGTGGATATAATGGCTCGGTACATTTTACTTAAAAGAAAATACCAAAATACAAAAAAGAATGTCGAATTTATCTTTTTGAATGAATTTCGGTCGAAGTGATTTTATTATAAGAAGTTTTAAAGAAGGCCTGTAAGTTCCGGTCCATGAATAGATTTATCAAAGAATATCCTGGTAGTTGGACCGGTAATCTTTTTGCCTGGATACCCCGGGTTGCACCTGCATTCGCAGGTTTACCCGCGGCTATTTATTATTCAACTCCATGGAGTTGTTATAATTGTCATCCCTATTATTTTGGAATCTATTCATCCGATAAAGAAAGAAGCAACAAAAAAGGCTGCCAATGTTGACAGCCCTTTTCGTATTATCCTATTTACTTGTTAAAAGCTCAAGTCGAGGCCTAGCCCGATGACCATGGCATTTTTCTTATAGGTTTGTCTAAATCCTAAAGTAACTTCCTGCCCACTCAATTGGTGCAAAGAATTCACTGTCTCATCCTTATATGCCGAGTAGCTCACTCCCAGGTTAATGGCCAGCATCTCATTGATCCGGTATCTACCTCCGCCTCCGAAAGTATTTGTGTTCAGGCTGTAACTAAGATCTGACTGGTATGCATCCTTGACACCCACTTCATTGTGCTGGTAACCGGCACTCAGGGTTAATTTGGGATTCAGGTGGTATTCAAGGGCTAAACCGGCTTCCCAGTTATTGGAAGAAATGAGGTCCTCGTTCGACATCGATTTTCCATAGTCGGCAGCTTTGTCGAAGTAATACTGAAATCCAGTGTGCAGGGATACCTTGCTTACAATATCCCAGCGTACACCGACGGTAAGCAGTGCCGGCAGGTCACCCCTGGTCTTTGCACCATCCGGGAACATGTAGATCCGCTCGGCCGGTGGATTGAAACCGATCAAACCACCTTTATTTTCTGCTGTTGAATTCTTCAGTTCAAGTTTTGTGGCGAATTCATACTTGATGGCAATATTCAATGCATCGGTCGGGGAAATGTTAATACCGATAATGGGGGTGATACCCATTCCATTCTGCTCCACATCAACCTCCTGGTCACCGAGGAGCACATCAAAATAATCACCGGTCAGTTTTGCTGTGGCAGCACTTTCTTCAAGGGCTGATGCAGCTGCGAAATAGGTTCCCTGGGCTACTGCAAGTGTCATGGCATCAATGGCTGCTTGAGGAATTCCAAGGCTTAGCAGTCCACCCTCCAGTGCTGTCCTTGTAGGTGCATCAATGATAAAGTTAGCTTCAGCCTCTGCAAAAGTAAATCCCCCGGCACCACCATCCATTAATGGCTGCATACCGGTGCCTGCTGCTGTTGCGGCCGTTGCACCTGCAGTAGCCTGGGCAGCAAGACCATACATGAAATCAGCGGGAGCTATCTCATCAATCCCGGTACCGGAGATCATAATGGACTTCAGGTGCCCTTCGTAGGTGTTCTTGGCGATGATATACCTTGCTCCGCCAAAGATGGAGAAAACATCGTTTATTGCATAGGTAAGACCAGCCTGAATGCCGTAATAAACTGAAGTTCCTGAGAAATTTGTTTTCAGGCTGTAATCCTGAATCCCATAAGTACTTAAGTTAGGAACCAAATCGGATGCAGGTAATTCAAACGTTGGAAGGCCTTTATCAAAATCTGCACTACCACCACCACCTACCGGGTTAAAACCGACTGAGATGATAAATTTTCCGGTTTTAAATGCCCCATATACACCCGGGAATAACGGGGCTTTCACTTTACCTTCAAAATCCATCGGAGTATCCCTTAAATAAAAATAATCGTTACTGACAGTTTTCAACTGCGTGATATACTGGTTGTTGATTGAAACATGAAAACCATCCGATAATTTGGATAATCCTGCCGGATTGTAATAGACAGCATCAATTTCGGTCGATGCATTCCTGATCAGCATCCTGACCCATGAAGCGCTCTGGTTTGTGTTGGTCATGATGCCGCCAAATACCATCTGGCATCCCAATACAATAGAGAGCAAAATCATCGTGATCTTTCGCATAGCTTTAGATTTTTAGGATTATAAGTTTAAATATAGATATAATATGTAATATCGCTTTCGACTTTTTTGTAATTTTAATTCATTCTCAATAAATATTGGGGAAAGAAATCATTTCTTTCTACTTTTGGGTAACCTGAAAAACCATCATTATGAACGGACCTGATGAGCTATACACAATTTTAACTGATCTTAAGATCAGTTTCGAATACTATGAACATCCACCGGTATACTCAGTTAAAGATGCTATTCCGTTCTGGGAAAAGATCAGAGGAACCCGGTGTAAGAACATATTCTTCAGGAACCACAAGGGGAACAGGCATTACCTGGTCATTCTCGAGCACAGGCAGGATCTCAACATCCGGGATCTCGAGCAGCGGTTGAAGCAGGGGAAACTGACTTTTGCCTCGGAAAAAAGACTGGCTAAATACCTGGGGCTGAAACCGGGGTCTGTTACTCCATTCGGACTGATAAATGATGAAGAAAACCATGTCTGTCTCTTTATCGATAAGGAGCTCGAACGTGCTGAAAAGGTTGGATTTCATCCTAACGTTAATACCGCAACCCTGGTTATTTCAATAAATGATTTTATCCGTTTTCTGGACTGGTCGGGGAACGGGTATGAGTTTTTGGAATTGTACTAGAAAAGACAGGCGAAGGCTGAGGGAAAAAATCGAGAAATATAGCAATTCAGCGTTTTAATTCTTCCAAACTCTTTTACCTAAGCCTTTGCCTTCGCCTAAGCCTATTTTTTAAAACTATCCAATCGTCTTTTGGACAATCTTACGGTTAAGTCCTATAAAAATTGCAATCACAACAAACCACTGAACCAGGCAGGTCATCAGGCTGAAAGGTTTCAGGGGGTTATACCATTGTTCGCTCTCTCCTTCCATAAACGATTCGAAAAGCCACCAGAACAATAAGAAGGTCGCTGCTACCGGGATGAATATCCTGATTGTCATACTCCAGAATTTTCCGACGGACCAGTCGTTATGCATCTCATTGATTTCCTGTATCACTCCTTTCACTCCCTGTCTGATCACAGCAAAGGCGATAAAAGCGCCGGAAATCATGAGCGCTCCGCTCCAGACGAAATCCTGGTTGCTCAGGATATTCAGGTTTCTTGCAGAAGGTATTCCAAGCAGGTAAACAAAAGCAACCACCAACCCGATGGCCACCGGGCGTTTCAATCCTGTATCCACCATCACCCTGGTGGGCAGTTCCAGCTGGGCAATCAAGGAGGAAAATCCCGCAAAGGTAAGACCAAGAAAGAAGAGCACTGCCAGCGGATTACCAAACATCATCCGGGCAAACAGTTGGGGCATCCAGATAAATGTTAATCCTGTTGAAGCAGGACCGCTGGTTTTCATGATCTCCAGGACCTGGGGATCCTGCATTCCCATTTCGGTCCGTAACACTGCGAATACCGTTCCAAAGACCATGATCCCGGCAAGAAGGGATACTGTATTGTTCCCTATTCCGGTAGTAAAGGCATTCTTCACTGTTCCATGCTCCACCTTCATGTATGCTGCATAGGTTAGAAACAAACCCCATCCCGCTCCGGTATCAAAGGCATTTTGTGTCAGTGCTGAAATCCAGGTTTGTGGATCTTTCAATTGGCTCCATTCAGGCCTGAACAAATAGACTATACCATCCCAGGCTCCAGGGAGGGTGAGTGCCCGGATTACGGACAGGAACACAATGATCAGCAGGGCGGGAATCAATATCTTATTCACCTTTTCGATCGATTTTATTCCTTTCCAGATTGCCAGCGCTCCAAATCCGATTGCCAGAACATGAAAAAGAAATGGCCAGGCACTTTCCTGGTAGTTATTCCAGGTCGCCCATGCAGCTTCTGTTGTAACCGGAAGCGGATGGATTAGTGTATGAACAAAATAGTAAATACACCATCCCACAACGATCGTATAAAAGAAGGTGATTGCTGTGGAGACAAAAGCCACAAACGTTCCCATCCAGGCAAATTTTCTTCCAACACTTTTAATAAAAATTCCCACGACACCCGACCGGTGTCTTTTCCCAAGGGAATACTCTGCAATGATCAGGGGAATGCTCCAGAGGAAAAGAAAAATCAGCCAGGCGATCAGAAATGCACCGGCTCCATGATCTCCTCCCGATTGAGCGGCAATTCGCGGAAACCTCCATATGTTACCGGTACCTACAGCAATCCCCATTGCACTCAAAATCAATCCCCACCGCGACGAAAATCGCTGGTCTACACTTGAATCGAGATGGTTGGCCATATAGGAATGGAAAATTACCGGGTTAAGAAAATATAGTATTACAAGTATAACACAATTTATGAGAATCAAACAGGAGGCCTATGCTGTTAATGAACACGGATAGGTTATAAGTTATGCCAAAGTCCCGCCTGCCGTGTAATACTTCACAATTTCGGTAACAAAATCAAATAACCATCTGTAGGAAGATTATATCGCAAATCTTTCTGCCGAATTGTTGTTTAACCATCTAAAATTACCCCGGCAGGGGTAGAATAATGAGTAGCCACCGGTCGTAACCGGTGGTTAAGATGTACGAGGAGATAACAACCCTACAGGGGTTGAATATTTAAATATAAGGTGTTAATTTTACATGTAACCATACAGACTGAATATCATGGTAAGATTTGTTTACTCTTTTTTTATTCTCGGATTGATCATGACTGCCTGTCAATCGCCTTCAGAAAACCGGATTGCAACCGGTGGACCGGAGGTGGTAGCATTCCGGGCTCTGCCTTTTGAACTGACTGAGGTCAGGTTGCTGGATGGTCCTTTCAAGCATGCTACCGATCTGAATGTTCAATCACTGCTGAATTATGAGCCGAACCGGTTGCTCGCAAAATTCCGTTCAGAAGCCGGTTTGGAGCCGAAAGCGGAACACTACCATGGATGGGAAGACAACACCATTGCCGGGCATAGCCTGGGGCATTACCTGAGTGCCTGTGCACTGATGTACCAAACTACAGGGGATCAGCGTTTCCTTGACCGTGTCAATTACATTGTAGATGAGCTGGGTATCTGCCAGGAAGCCGACGGGGACGGTTATATCGGGGCATTCCCCGATGGCAAACGGATCCTTGAAGAAGAGGTGGCGAAAGGAGATATTCGTTCGCAGGGGTTTGACCTGAATGGTATCTGGGTTCCCTATTACACTCAACAGAAAGTGATGGGTGGATTGCGTGATGCTTACCAGCTTTGCGGTAATGAAAAAGCGCTTGATATTTCCGTGAAGTTTGCCGACTGGCTTGAAAAGATCGTTACCGGGCTAAGTGACCAACAGGTGCAGGAAATGCTTCACTGCGAACACGGAGGAATCAATGAAGTGCTGGCTGAATTGTATGGTGACACAGGTGATGAGAAATACCTTAAGATGTCACGGATATTCCATCATAAAGCGATCCTTGAGCCGCTGGCTGAGAAAAAAGACATCTTCCCGGGAAAACATGGAAATACGCAAATCCCAAAACTCATCGGTGTTGCCCGGCGTTATGAATTAACCGGCGATAAGAAAGACCGTGCTATAGCAGAATTTGCATGGGACCGGATCGTCAATCATCATTCCTATGTTACCGGGGGACATGGCAACCATGAATATTTCGGTCCGCCGGATACCCTGCGTAACCGGTTAAGCAGCGGTACTACCGAATCGTGCAACGTCTATAACATGCTTAAGCTGACCCGTCACCTGTTTGAATGGGAAGCTTCAGCCAAGGTGGCTGACTATTACGAGCGGGCCCTCTTCAACCACATCCTCTCCTCACAGCACCCGGAGGATGGCCGGGTCATTTACAACCTTTCACTTGAAATGGGGGGTTATAAATCCTACCAGGATCCTTACTGGTTTACCTGTTGTGTGGGAACCGGCATGGAAAACCATTCCAAGTACGGAAGAAATATTTTTTTCCATAACGATGAAGAGTTGTTCATCAGTCAGTTTATTGCTGCAGAACTGGATTGGAAGGAGAAAAAAATGAAAGTACGACAGGTAACACAATATCCCGAAGAACAGGGAACAACCATTGAATTTGAATGTGAGCAGCCGACCAGATTGACCCTGCAGGTTCGTTTTCCTTACTGGGCGGGGAAGGGAATGGAGATCGTTGTAAACGGCAAAAAACTGAAAATTAACCGGTCGCCTGCCAGTTTTGTCCCCATCACCAGGAAATGGAAAACGGGTGACCGGGTGGAAATCCACATCCCTTTTACCCTGCGGCTTGAGACCATGCCGGATGACTCCAACCGGGTGGCTATCATGTACGGCCCCATTGTTATGGCAGGCTATCTGGGTCCTGAGGACGATCCGGATGCCTCCGATCCCCTGTATGTTCCTGTTCTGATGACCGAAAACCGTGATCCTTCCGGTTGGCTTGAACCGGTTCCCGGTGAGGTGAACACTTTCATGACATCCGGAGTTGGACAGCCGAGGGATGTTCAGGTAAAACCTTTCTATGCTACCCATGAACGCCGGTACACCGTATATTGGGATATGTTTACGCAGGAGCGGTGGCAGGAATTTCAGGCTGAATACCAGGCACAACTGCAGGAGAAAAAAAGAATTGAGGAGATGACCTATGATTTTGTGCAACCCGGAGAGATGCAGCCCGAACGGGATCACAATTTCCAGGGTGAACAAACCAATCCCGGAGAATTCAAAAACAGGCGGTATCGTGAAAGCCGAAACGGATGGTTCTCCTACGACCTGAGCGTGATGATGGGTCAACCCATGGCGCTGGCAGTGGAATACTGGGGCGGTTTCCCCGGATCACGTACCTTTGATATTCTTGCCGGTGAGCAAATCATTGCAACGGAAAACATATCCAACAAAAAGGATGGACACTTTATATACATCACCTATGATATTCCGGAGGAGGTGACATACGGAAAACGAAAGGTGACTGTTACCTTCAAAGCCCATGAGGGACATCGGGCAGGGCCGGTTTTTGGAGTGCGGACGGTGAAACGATAGTCATACGATTGTCATGCAATTGTCAAACGATGGTTTACCCTGTGAAATAAAACTTCGTATCAGTGCCTTTGGCACTATTTCACAGGGTCATACAATGGTAACTCGATTGTAACTCGTTGTAATTCAGTTGTAATTCGATAGTAACTCAAGTGTCGCAATTTTTTGTACGTCTGGCAATTAACGGTCCATGGTATGTTTTCCCTCTTAGAAAGTATGCAGTTGGACCGATGGTTACAAAGAACGTGATCCCCTGGCATAAATGCCAGGGTAATTTATTGAATTATAGCTATATATCTGTTAACCCGGTATTTATACCGGGGGTTAAGTAACGCCTTAAACAATCGCCGGAACTGCATTGTTATTTGAAAAACCATACCTTTTATCTGGCGAAAGGCAGTAAACCGGTTCATAACAAAACCCAGGGTTGCTCCCTGTGAAATACTCCATTGGAGTAAAAGCTTTGCTTTTATTTCACAGGGAGGACGATAGTGACCGCCTGCCTGACGGCAGTCAGGTAACCCGGGGTTGGTGTACACCCGTAAATATGGTCCAACTGCGCTATTTATTCTTTGGGAAAGTATTCCATGGACCGAAATACACCAGGCGTTAATCTGTGGAAGAAGATTTGAGAGGTGAGAGTTGATAATTCGATAGTAACTCTCCATAGGAGTCCTTCGGACAATGGTAACTCATTAATGAGAGAAGTGACAGGTTCTCGGTCCTGGGTCCTGGGTACTCGGTAAAAGACAAAAAGACAATTTTTAGCTCCGTAGGCCGTGCCTGCCGTGTATTTCTTCAGTATTCAGGCAACAGATTTTAATCCACACTTAAATCCCAATTTGGTTATCCCATTTGATATTTTTTTATGAATATTTAGAAGCCAATGATAAAAGAATCCCAAAGGGATTCAATTATGAGTAACCCGGTACGAGCCCCGAGGATTTTACTGGGGCGAAGTGCCGGGTAGGATGATGATAGAGAAACACAACCCCGAAGGGGTTGAATATTAATATTTTATATAGCAAAATTCAACCCCTACAGGGTTGTAATCTTCTTGTATATACTAACCACCGGTCATAACCGGTGGTTACTCATTATTCTACCCCGTTCGGGGTAAAGTGTAATGGTTAAAACTAGTTTCGCAAGAAGGACCTTGTATAAAACCTGCTTTTTGATATTCGTT